>Ga0180069_1000001_pt1 | contig 83005 bp, 60 predicted proteins | sample EasRivERM_16_10D_2_FD_121793 | JGI IMG/M metagenome (GOLD analysis project Ga0180069, IMG submission 121793) | Soil microbial communities from meander-bound floodplain in the East River, Colorado, USA - East River metaG ERMLT231B'_16_10D | ecosystem: Environmental > Terrestrial > Soil >...
TTCCTCCCAGGTTTCAAAGAGCAGTTTCCGCTGTGGCGCGGTCGTTGGTGGAAAGTAGACCCGTTTTGCTTTCATACCTATATACTACTCTATTGTTCAACCCTTTTCTGATGAATACAGAATCGGGTTACTTTCCATGACCCGTGAAAAAGCCCAAAAGGTTATTGAAGAACTCACCCATGAGGGCGAGGTTCAAAAAAACGAGGTGAAACAGTGGGTTGACCAGCTTTCCGACCGCGGCGAGGAGGAACGTCAAGCCTTGCGCAAGTTGGTTCGAGACGAGATGAAAAAAGTCCTGGACGAAATGGGATTGGCAACCAAGGAAGATATCCAAAAGCTGCTGGGCAAACAGGATTAGGTTGACCAGTTCCAAGTCTAAAGCATCACGGCTCAAGTTGCTTTTCGAAAGTGTCTGAAAACCTAACCCCAAGGCTCGAAGTCTCAAAGTTCTTCATCTTTGAGGCGTAACGTCCTTGGGTCTTTTTGGTGAGGAAATCGGACTACTCAGGCAGGCTCTTATCGCTACCGAAATGGATGTTAATGTTCACTTCCAGACGTTCCATTCGCCATCTGCAGCGTTATAGTGAGATCGTTACCATATTTGCCCGGCACGGCTTCGGATTTCTATTTAACCGCCTGGAACCCAGTCCGCGCGCCTGGTTCAGGGTTCCATGGCGGTTGTCTCAAAAAAGCATACCGCATCAGCTCGATAATCTGGCGGTTCATTTTCGGCAGGCGTTGGAGGAAGCGGGCCCAACCTTTGTAAAATTTGGGCAAATCCTCTCCACCCGCCCCGATTTGCTGCCTCTACCCTTTATCACCGAACTAAGCAAATTGGTGGATTCGGTCTCCCCGGAACCCTGGGAGGTGATCCATGCACTGCTGACCCGTGAACTTGGGCGCGAGCCGGAAGAGGTATTTGCCTCCATCGACCCGCAGCCGATGGCATCCGCCTCGCTATCCCAAGTCCATGCCGCTGTCCTGCCCGATGGACAGGAGGTGGTCATCAAAGTTCAGCGCCCGAATATCAGCGCCGTGATCGATACCGACCTTGAGATCCTGGCCGCGCTGGCGGCAAGAGCGCAAGCCACATCGCTGGGAAAGGTCTCTGACTTTACAGGCATTGCAGATGATTTCGGTTTCACACTGCGCAATGAGCTGGATTATCAACGTGAAGGGCGAAACGCAGATCGTCTGCGGGAGAGCTTTGCTGATGAGTCCGATCTTCTCTATATCCCAAAGGTGTATTGGGAAATAAGCACCCGGCGAGTGCTGGTGATGGAGCGCATTAATGGGATCAAGATCAGTGATATCCCGGCATTGGATGCCGGCGGGTATGATCGTCATAAGGTGGCGCTGAACAGTGCCAGCGCAACAGTCAAACAAGTGCTCGAAGACGGTTTTTTCCACGCCGATCCCCATTCCGGGAACTACCTCATATTACCTGGAGAGGTGATCGGACTCGTGGATTTCGGCAAGGTGGGTTATCTGCGAGACAAGGACCGGATGGATCTGATCCGGCTTTTTATGGCTGCCATAGAGATGGATGTGGACGGACTGATCGACCAATTGGTGCGCATGGGTGCCGTGAGAGAGGATGTAGACCGGAACAGGCTAGCATACGACCTTAGCCGCTTCCTGAACAAATACAACGGTGTTCCCATCAAGTATGTTCGAGCCCGGGAGTTGATCGATGAGATCACAGCGATCACCTTTCGTCATCATCTGCGATTGCCGTCCACCTGGTGGCTGGTGGGGCAGACGATCGTTATGCTGGAAGGCATTGGCTTGCAACTGGACCCGGACTTTGATGTTTTCAAAGCGGCTGAACCTCACATCCAGCCGCTGATGGCAAAACTGTTCCTGCCTCATGAGGGGTGGGCTCGAACCGTTCTGATGGACATCACGAATTGGGGCGACCTTCTTCACCGTCTGCCCCGGGTCGGAAATCGGATGCTGGAGCGCCTGGAACGAAACGAGGGATTCCGCATAGAGATCAAGGATATCGACCGCATTCTTGGGAGGATCGACCGGTTGGCGACCCGTCTGGCCCTCAGCTTACTGGTAGCCGCCTTCGTGATCGGCCTGCCAATCTTGCTTCAACTCACCACTCCCGGCAGCTTACCCAGATGGTTGATCTTGATCAGCTTGATCCCGATCATTGGCGCTGGATTATGGCTGGCTATCTCCTTGCTAAGCACCCCGAGAAAATAATCTTTAGCACACAGTAGACAGATTCTGTGATGGGAAAATTGTCTGTGAACAGTAAAAAGCGTCATGATTGTTTACGGGAACTTACCGAACGAAAACACCCCTATAGTAGGGGTGTTTTCGTTCGTACCGGTTGTGTCGTTCTTTACCTGGCTAGGCAACTGCCTGTCGAAATTTATACCCGTATACCAGATATGTACCCCATCAGGGAGATTTGGGTAACGTATTAATTTTAACATTTCCAACTACTATCGCTGAACGGCATATAATATGCTGTGATGTCAATTAATCTTCCCACGCCTCTGACTCCGCTCCTCGGCCGCGAACAAGAAACGGCGACTCTGCATGGACTCCTGCGCCGACCAGATGTCCGCCTGGTCACGATCACAGGTTCTGGCGGGGTTGGTAAAACGAGTCTGGCATTACGGATTGCGCATGAGTTACGTGATATCTTCCGCGAAGGCGTCCATTTTATTCCCCTCACATCCATCAGCGATCCCACCCTGATTATTCCAACGATTGTGCATCGCCTTGGTATTACCGAATCCCCCAATCGATTATTGTTGGACAGTCTCAAGGACTTCCTGCTCAACAAGCAGGTGCTGTTGTTGCTTGATAATTTCGAGCAGATCGTTTCTGCCGCGCCGCTACTGACAGAGGTTCTGGAAACCGGTGACAGCTTGAAATTGCTGGTCACTAGCCGTGAGGCATTACGTTTACGCGGCGAGTATGAGTTTCCCCTCTCACCTCTCGCATTGCCCGATCAGTCGTCGGTCGAAACGCTGTTGCAATATCCGGGCATCGCGTTGTTCGTTCAACGCGCTCAAGCCATTCAGCCTGAATTCAAATTGACAACAGACAATGCAGCTTCAGTAGCTGAGATTTGCGCGCGCCTCGACGGCTTGCCGCTGGCAATTGAGCTGGCTGCCGCGCGAATCAAGCTGTTGCCTCCACAAGCGATGCTTGTACGATTACAAGAGTCATCCCTCGAATTGCTCACCAGCGGAGCGCATGACCTTCCCGCACGCCAGCAAACTCTGCGCAGCGCGATCCAATGGAGTTACGACTTGTTGAACGCCGACGAGCAGCGCACCTTCCGAAGTCTGTCCGTTTTCGTCGGCGGATGCACATTGAAGGCAGCGCTCACCGCCATTGGGCCACCCACCTCTTTGGATATGCTCGATTCACTGGTGAACAAGAGTCTTCTGCGTCAAATCGAAACCGATGGTGAGCCGCGTCTGACCATGCTGGAAACCATCCGCGAGTTTGGGTTGGAGCAACTGACACATACGCACGAATTAGAATCCGCGCGCCGTGCTCATGCCTTCCACTATTTATCCTTTGTTGAAGAAGCCGAGTCGCACCTGACGGGCGTTGACCAAAAAGCTTGGATTAAGCGGCTGGATCGTGAGCAGGATAATCTGCGCGCTGCGCTTCAGTGGGCGATTGGATATCACGAGGGCGAATTGGCTCAGCGAATAGCTGGCGCGCTGCAACCGTTCTGGCTTACGCGCGGCTACTGGAGTGAGGGACGCCGCTGGTTGGAAGAATCGTTGGCAATGGACTCGGGTGCGGCGCTGGCACCCGCTGTCCGTGCCAAGACGCTGTATGGGGCAGGCGTCCTGACTCGCTTTCAGGGCGACTTTGCCCGAGCGCGAATGTTGTTAGAACAAAGTCTGGCGTTCTATCGTGCCGTCGCCGATAAAACTGGGGTGCTTCTGGCGCTCGTGGAATTGAGCCGCATCACCGCTTTTCAAGATGATCACACGGCAAAGAATGCCTTTCTGGCTGAAGCCGCCTCCCTGCTTGAGACCATGCCCGATACCGTCGTGAAAGCGTACGCCTACACAGAGCTGGCTACTGCCATGTTGGATATTAATGTTAGCCCCATTCAATACCCCCCCGAGGTGCCCCGCTATATGGCTGAAAGCGTACGTATTAATCGCACGTTAAATAACCCGGCTGGGTTGGCGTTGGCTCTCGCCCGTCAAGGCAGTGGCGCGTTGTTCACAGGGGATTTCACTCTGATGGCGTCCCAGTTGGACGAAGCCGAGCGCCTGGCGCTGGAACTCGGCGATGAGCGTATCCTGAGCCGCCTGGCAGGCCTACACATGTTGCTCGACATGCAAAAAGGCGATTTGGCCGCTGCGCGCCGCCGCCTGCAAGACACTTTCCAGCAGGGGGCTAACCGAGGTGACCATCAGTTGCCCTCCTGGCTGCCAATGCTGGCTGTCGTTTTGCATAGGCAAGGTCTGGATGTGTGGTCGGCGCGGATTTTTGGTCTGGCAGATTCTTTGAACGTGACCTATCACACGCGTGGTGTAGGGATGGCAGAAGCCTTCCGGCGATTCTTGGGTATCGGTGACATTCACGCCGAGTTACGCGCCCAATTGGGCGATGAAGCGTTTGCCCGCGAGTTCGCGGCAGGCAAGCGTCTGACATTGGATGATCTTCGGACGATTCCTCACCCGCCGGAGCCTGACTCTGCCGCCCAAGCTATATCCGCCTCGGAGACATCCCTGACCGCCCGCGAGATCGAGGTGCTCCGCCTGCTCGTGCAAGACTTGAGCAATCCTCAAATCGCCGAGCGGCTCGTCGTCAGCCGTCGCACGGTGGATGCACACTTGCGTTCGATATATGACAAGCTAGATGTCAAATCCCGCGATGCGGCGATTCGCGTGGCGAGGGAGCGGAGGCTAATCTCCTAACGATATGTCGTTGCGAGGGCGCTCTTGGTCTTGCCCGAAGCAATCCCCTCACGACGAGTAGATTGCTTCGTCGGGAAGTGCACCCTCCTCGCAACGACATTTGTACGGTAAAGAAAATAGGCAATCCAAATAGGCAAGTGGAATAGGTAAGTTACCGATGCGCGTTGGATGTTTGCGAAATATACTGTTCATAGTAATTCAGAGTAAAGGAGCCTAAAATGTCTACTTCAAGCACGCAAGCACCAACCGCCGGTCAACCCATCCCGACCCCACCCGATTTCCCAGTCGTTTGGGATGACCCCCGCGATGCCAAAATCACCTGGATGCTTAATGACCGTCCCAAAACCCCCATATCGCTATTGGCCTATGCCGTTGTCGGCGCCTTTATGATGGGCACTGTTCCCGACTTCCAGCGGGCGGGCTTGCCCATTAGTTTACGCTTGACCCGCGTTAACACCTACTCATACTTCGCCATGGCTCCCAAATCCGCGCCGCCGGATGTTGTGATGAAAGGCATAGGCCTGCTCAACCGCGCCGCGCCGGGCGTATTTAATCTGATGATGGGCAAGATGGTGGGCGGGATGTCGAAAAAAACAGAGGCTTTCCTCAATCCCATCGTCGAAAGATTCGAGGCCTATTGGCTTGACGAAATCCTGCCGGAGGTCAAACAGCACCTCGCCTACTTCGAAAGCAGCGACTTGCGCGGCATGAGCCTCGATCAGTTGCGCGCACACCTGGCGGAGACCCTCAAGCGCGTGGAGCGCATAGGTGGCCTGCATGGCGTCATTATACCGAGCGCCTTTGCCCTGGACCAGTTCGAGGCGTTGTATTGCGAATTATTCGAGGGCGCCAGCACGCTGGATGCGCTGCGACTCACGCAAGGCTTTGACAACAAGATATTGGAAGGCGACCGCGCCCTGTGGCGTTTGAGCCGCGCCGCTCTGGCAACGCCCGATGTGTACGCGATTCTTTCGGGGCATGCGGCGGTTGATGTGATCCCCGCCCTGGAAAAATCCGAAGCGAGCCAGCCATTCCTGGCTGACCTGCGCGCCTGGCTCAGTCAATATGGTCAGCGTCTCAATTCAGCCTTTGCGCTGGGCGAACCCAGTTGGATCGAAGACCCGACCCATGCCATCGAATATTTGCAGGCGGACCTCGCGCTGCCCGAACCCAAGCCTGAAATGGAGCCCGCCGCGTTGGTCGCCCGGCGCGAGAAGGCGGTGGCTGAGGCGCGCCTCAAACTTGCCGGTTATCCACAGCCCGTTGTCGCTCGCTTTGAAAAATTGTTGAAGGCCGCCCAGACCGCGGTCGTTGTCCTCGAAGATCACAACTTCTGGATTGACCAGCGCTTCTTCTATCACGTTCGGCGGCTCCTCATGGAATTTGGAGGACGCCTGGCCCAAGCCGGAACGATTGAGTCGGCGAGCGATGTGTTCTATCTCACGCCGGATGAATTACAGAATGGTCGAGATGTTCCAATGAAGGAACTGGTAAAGGAACGCAAAGCGGAGATGGAGCGCTTCAGCCATATAACCCCGCCGCCGAAGATAGGCACGATGCCCGCTTTTGAGATGACTGACGGTGGCACCCTGATGCGTGTCATGTCCAAGGGCGAAATGGGCACACCCAACACCAGTCCGCGCGAGGCGAACAGGGTCAAAGGGATAGCCGGTTCAGCGGGTGTTGTACGCGGCACTGCCAGGGTGATTCACTCGCTGGCAGAGGCGGGCAAACTGCAGCCGGGGGACGTGCTGGTAGCCAAATTTACATTGCCGCCATGGACACCGCTGTTCGCCACAGCCTCAGCCGTTGTCACTGACACCGGCGGGGTACTAAGCCACAGCGCCGTCGTCGCCCGTGAGTATCGCATCCCGGCGGTGGTTGGCACAGATTATGCGACGAGCACGTTCCATGATGGGCAACTGATCGAAGTGGATGGCGATGCCGGTATCGTGCGTGTGGTCGTTGAGGAACAAGTTCATGAACCTGCTCTGGTTGGGTGATCCCAAATCCTTTGATGTAGCTTTGGTAGGTGGCAAGGCGGCAAATCTCAGCCGCCTTGCCAGAATGTATCACCGCGTACCAGATGGTTTCTCCCTGCCTGTGACGGTAATGGATGAGGCGCATCCACTCGACTTGCGGGATGAAATCACCGCCGCCATCTCGGACCTGATGAACTGCCATCGCCTCCCCGACTTTATCGCGGCTGTACGCTCTTCTGCGGTGGATGAAGATGGAGCCACCGCCTCCTTCGCTGGACAGCACGAGACCTATTTGAACATCGTCGGCGCGGACGCCATCATTCAAGCCGTGACTCGCTGCTGGGAATCAGCCTACTCAGAGCACGCTCTGGACTATCGCCGCCAGCAGGGTCTTTCGGTGAAACGTCCACAACTGGCTGTACTCGTGCAGCAATTGGTTGCGGCGGATGTTGCCGCAGTCGTGTTCAGCGCCAACCCGATCACAGGCAGTCGCGATGAAATCATGATCAACGCCAGTTGGGGATTGGGGGAAAGCATCGTCGGTGGAACCGTGACTCCTGATACGTTCATTGTGCGCAAATCTGATTTGGCTATCACCAACCAAACCATTGCAGACAAACAGCATATGACCGTTTCTACACCGGGCGGCACGCACGAGGTGGAAGTGCCGCGCTTTCTGCGCACTCAAGCCTCGCTGAATGATGAGCAAGTTGTTGAGATGGCAAAGCTTGCAATGACATTGGAAGTAACGCTGGAACATCCAGTAGACATCGAATGTGCTTATGCAGGTGGTGAGTTGTATCTGTTACAGTGTCGTTCAATCACTACGCTGAAGTAATAGGGAAATAAGTCTTGTCTGAATAAAAAACTCCCCGACGTTTTGGAACACCGGGGAGTTACATATTTATGCGACCGCTAAACGCGGCCTGAATTTATACCCGTATACATGATATGTACCCCGCGTTGGTTTTGACCGCTCGTTTGTAACTGGTCTGATTATGTTTCATCCAGGTCATCATCAAAATCGCCTAACATCTCACTGGGATCAAACGGCGGTTCGTTCGGATCATATCTCTTCGGCGTGGATGGTGGCTCGATATTGCGCGTCCACTTGTGCATGTTCTTCAAGTCTTCGAGCATTTCTGTATGAAGCTCATCCTTCCATTTTTCAAACATACGGATTCGTTTCTTCACCCAATCGGGTAATTCCCCGGGTTGTCCATCGTCCTTATCGAGAAAACTCCAATCCACAAGTGTGGGGGCGGAAGCTTCCTTTTTATCGGGGGTGAATATCTCGAATAGCTTTGCCAGTCCCTTGTCAATGCTTGGACGATATGGAGCAATACGCTCCAGTTGATTCTCGTTGCGAATCCTTTGTACATAATCTTTTGTCTTCGGCGCGGACGGGTCAATAGACTCCATCATACGGTCATAGCGTGAGCCATCGCCCGCAGGTGGGATCCACGGGATGCGATAAGCATTGTCCCGCCACCAGACCACTTCGGCAAGCAAACGTCTGGCTTTCTCATCGTTGAAGCGGGAACATAACTCGCCTAACGCTTCAGCCGCATCGGCAAAGAATCCCAGGTCGGCGTATTGCCACCCGATCCAGAATAGTGTCTTTTGTGGGTCTTTGGCTTTGTGGATGGCATCCGCAAAGATCGTCCAGGCGTAGTCGGTGCATTCCTCGTCGCCGAGACAATACGCGCTGAGCAATTCCATTTTCCCGTCTTCGAGAATCTTTTGCACATCGCCTGGACCTCCCCTGTCATGCACCATCTTATACTTTCCATCCCACCGACTCATGAAACGATATGACAAAGCCAGTCTGCGCCGCTGTTGCCACGGACGGTCATCCCATTCGTCAATGTTTTGCTGTATGGCGACGCGGTTGTCGTAAATTGTCCACTCGTCGCAAAACAACTCGTATACCAGTTGCTGCGCCTCTTCGCAACCAGGGAACAACGCCAGAATGTCAAAACACAACGCCGCGGCATCGGGCTGTCCACAACACCATTGACCATCTGCTCTTGCGCGGGCCAACGTTTGATGAACGTAATCAGGATAATTTGACATCTAGAACAAACTTGGTTGATTGGGTTTCGTTGGCATACTTGCTGCTTTTTCCTTCATCCACTCCGGCAAGGTCTATTGATATACGTGGTGGGAATGTTGCGGCGCGTGAGACTGTCCACCTGGTCTTTCATCAGTGCAATCAATGGCGAGATAACGAGTGTAAGACCGTTGAATTGCAACGCAGCGAGTTGAAAGATGAGCGACTTACCCGCGCCCGTTGGCATGACGACGAGTGTGTGATGCTTTTCGAGCAGGGACTGAATTGCACCCTCCTGCCCCGCACGAAAAGATTCAAATCCAAAATGGGTGTGGAGGGATGTGGTGAGATTTGGAGGACATTGTCATAACTTGAGTTGGTTTAATTCATCTTGAAGTGCTGGTAGTCTTTTGTATCGTTCGCGAATATCTGTGATCAGTTTTTCCCACGATAGTGTTTCTTTCAACTCACGGTAGACATCGCGTATTTCGCGCAAGCACAATGCCGCTTGTGAATAACTGTCACGATTGCGGTGATCAATAAAACGTTCTGCTTGAGCCTTGAACAAGCGAATGGCTTCCAACGGATATTCTTTCTTGGCTGCCTGCGCCACTTCGATATGCAGCTCGTGGTCTCCCCAACGTTGCGGTAATTTGTCAAGCGTTGCCAGCGCTTCGCCCACTTCCTTTTCATACAAGTAAAGGTTAATGAGGAAATCGAAATCCCTTTTCTTGTCGAGGTCTGCAATGATTTGAATGCGCAAGGCCTCCCAACGATTGAGTTGTTTTGCCAGTTTATGAAGTTTCTTGTATCTCTCGAGGTTGGGATACTTCCAGAATAGGCTCTCTTCCAGTTTCAACGAACCAGCCAAATCACCGCGTCCTTTAAGCCTCTCGGAAAGCCATTCAATTAATCTCTCATCTACATCTTTGCCCGGTTCAAGCCGTTCGATGACAAGTTTTTCGGCAAGATCGGCTTGTCTGTGTTGTGTGAAGATTTCGAGAGTCTTGAAAAGCGAATAATCCTCCGCTTCTCTTGCCGCGTCTTCGGCTTCTTTTATCCTTTTGAGTTTGAGCAGGCGTTCGATCAGGTCATTCAATCGTCCTGTTTGGCGGCAGATTTTCAGGTAGGCTTCATCGTCAAGAATATCGGCTTCCAAATCAAGCAACAATCTGCCAAGGACTTCGCGATGATAACCGTCACTCCAACTGTTTCCTTTTGGGAGGATTTCACGGGTCCATTTTGCGATTTCGATACGCTCATCAGGCGTGGTTTTTGATGTGAGAATCTCTGGCACACAATCCGCCGCGCCAACGCCGCCTATCTTAATTGTGTCCCACCGAAAAGCACTGAAAAGGACTTGAAGAATCTCCATGCGCTTTTTTGAATCGGTTACAGCAGGCAGACATTTTCCCAGGGCTTCGGCGCAATCAAACACAACGCCCAATAATTCCCCTTCTTCATCCCCGAGGGCGGCTTCTTCATTATTCAGGATGGATTCGATGATGGTCTCATAAATCAAAGCGGAATTTTCCGCATCATCGCGGGACAAATAGCCTGCCGCGAGCTTCAGAAGCGGATTCAAATCCCGTTTGATTTCATGTGTATACCCCCATTCAAAATCCACACTCTGAAAGGCTCGGTTTGCCTGCTGGCGAATTGCCTTGATGTTTAGCGGCTTGTTTTCGCCGCCAGCGAGAGGCAATTCGAGCAGGGATTCAAGATCAGGTTCCTGTTCGAGCATTTGTTTGACAAGAGCGATCAATTCAGGTTTGGAATGTTTTTCGAGAATAGAGTCTATCGCTTCCACTTCCTGAAATGAATCAGGGTCATTTACCCATGTAAGCAGTAACGCGACGGCATGTTTGCAGTGTCCGCCATCGCCAACAGGACAGGAACATTCTGCGAACTTGATGCCCTTGTTGTCGAAAACAATTTCCTGTCTGTAAAAAGGCGCCTGGCTTCCAGAACATTTGGATTTGAGAGTCATTTCCTGTTGCTTTTGATCGTAGATGGCTCCCTGTTCGTAGTACTTTTGTCCGCGTTGGAAATAAACATCATCCGTCCAATTTCGGATGTCAGATTTTGTAAGGCGTGGAATTGTATGCATATTGCCTTCTCATTATTGAGATGGAGGCATTATACAACCGGTCCTGTATAAAACAAAACCGCCCTGCCAGGAATCTGACAGAGCGGCGGGATGTTCAAGATAATTTATGCAACTGCGAGTGAGGGCGAAATTTATACCCGTATCACGATATATGCCGCATAGGGCAGGTTATTGTGCATCTCTGAAGTAGTAAGTAATCTGTATATTTAGCGTATCAACTTTTTCCATCTCCTTACCAGACCAAGCGAAAGGAAGATCAGTGTAAGATGTAGCTCTACGGTCCCGACGGGATTTAAACCTGCGGAGTGTAACTGGTTTATTGTGTGGTTTTCGATGTGCGACATATATGGACAGATGTGTGTATGTGGCATTGGTCGCTCATAGTGAGGAGAGGAGATCGGCCCGGATCAGCAGGTAAATCTCATTCCAAACTCGATAATAGCAATCTATCAGTTCTGTGACATTCATCATTTGCCTCCACTGGCAAGCCATGACATTGCATGGATTGCCTAATGGTGTGCGTTTTCCCTCTTTTTGGGTTATAAGAATTTACTTGCCAGTTTATGAACTTGTTGAACATTCTTTTCCGAGAGAATCCATTTACTCATTTCGGCTCTCAATAATTCTTTAGGCGAGTGTCCCCCGAAATCACGTGATGAATTTTATGCCACTGCTCATAAGGTAGAGAGCCGATCGAAACTCGTTTTACATGTCGACAAGGGATAGTCACCTAACATTATTCTGTATACCAGATTTTTACCCAGCGGGGCAGATAATAAGGGAATAGTCGTGCTTTATGCAGCCGGGTGCGATAGCTAATCTTCATCATGTTGGATTCTCAGATTTTTTCGATTATAGTTGACCCATGTCTCTCCGCACGCGACTGGTCATCTTTGTCCTGCTTTTCGGTTTGGCAGTATTGACGAATATTTTCGCGCTGGTATATCTGGCCCGTTCCATTTCCAACTCACTGGATGCGATTGAGAACATACGCCAGCGGCAACTGGTTGCGGTGCAGATGAATGCTCATTTGCGCGATGCCGAAGCAGCGTTATATCGCTACCAGATCAACGGCGAGGTTGGATTCAAATCCCAGTTTATCGAACAATTGAACAATTTCTCCAGCGATCTGGAACAATACCGTTCACTTGCTGTTAGTCCAAATGAACAGCAATGGGCTTCCTCCCTTGAGATGGCATACCACCAGACATTGATGGCGGGTAATGATTTGATCGAATTACACGACAATCAGACAAGCCGCCTCGATGAATTCCTGAATGCGCAATCGCAATTATCCACTCTTCTTTCCAATGATGTCATGCCAGTCCGCTCCAATGACATTGAATATCAAACAATTGTTTCAGGCATGCAGGATTCATCACGCGCCATGCTGTCTGCTGTGACAGGGTATTTGGCATCGCCAGAAGAAAATAAACGCGTTCAATTCACCGATGCTGTCGTTGCATTCCAGCAGGCGGCAAATAACTTTCGTAATAGCGCACAATCAGATGATGAAAAGCGCTGGACAGGGCAGATTCTCGCCAGCTTCGATCAATTAAAATCACTCGGCACCCAGTTGATCAGCGGACATGATTTGCAGCAATCGTTGTACGCAAACTTTATATCCATTATTTTCAACGCGGGTCAACAGATCATTGTCGGGCAAATCGAGCCGCATGAAACTGAAAAATTTACGCAGGAACAACAAGTCTTGTTGAACGCGGTCAACACCGCCATCGTCGCAAGCATTCTTGCAGCCGCCTTGATCTCAGGCTTCGCGATCTTGTTCATGACCCAACTATCTCGGCAGATCAATACGCGCGCCACTGCACTGCTCGATGGCGCGGAGCGTGTGACGCGTGGAAATCTCGAAGAGCCAGTTTCGATCGCTGGCGAGGATGAGTTCGGGAAGCTGGCAGCCTCCTTCAATACGATGATGCTTGAACTCGCCAACCGCGAAGACCGTTTACGCGCGATGATCGGGAGGATGGCTCATATTCAGGATGAAGAGCGCCGCCTCATTGGTTTGGACCTGCATGATGGTCTGACGCAATTAATCATCTCTGCCAACATGCATTTGAACACGCTCAACTCACAGATCGGTTCACGACTGAATGCACAAACGCTGCAAGCCTTGGACGTGAGTCGGACTCTGATCAAACAGTCCATTGACGAGGCCCGCAGAGTGATCTCCGAACTGCGCCCGACGATGGTGGAAGACCTGGGCTTGGAACGGGGGCTTCGTCAATATGTGACCGAAGTGTGCGAGGAACAAAACTGGGAATCAGAGATTGTCACCGATACGCAGGGATTGCAAATCGAACATTCGATGGAAGCTTCCATCTTCCGCATTGCGCAGGAGGCGTTGACCAATGTCCGCAAACACGCGCGGACTCAACGGGTGCGTGTCGAGCTGTCAGTGGAGGACCAAAGCCTGGTGCTGCGGGTGCAGGATTGGGGTCAGGGGTTTGATGCGTTATTAATCCAAAAAGATGAAGCCGAACATTTGGGCTTGGTCAGCATGCAGGAGCGGGCGCAGATGATCAACGGAGTTTGCAAGATCGAAAGCCAGTTGGGAGAAGGGACAAGCGTCGAAGTGCGGATTCCGCTGGCGTCGCTGGCGCAAAGGAGCGAAGATGGAAAGTGAAATCACATTATTGATCGCGGACGATCATCCCATGGTGCGCGCGGGATTGAAAAGCATGTTAAGCGATTCGCGGATCAAGATTGTCGGTGAAGCTAGCAGCGGACGCGAAGCGCTTGAGATGGTAATGATGCTCAAACCGATGGTGATCCTGATGGACATCCGTATGCCCGACATGGACGGCATCCAGGCGCTCGAAGCGATCAAGGCGGCGAAGTTGGACACGCGCGTCATCATGGTGACGACGTATCGCAGTACCGCGTATTTGTTGAAGTCGCTTTCTGCGGGCGCAGCTGGATTTGTGTTGAAGGATATTTCACGCGAAGAATTACTGGCGGCGGTTTATTCCATCGCGCAGGGGACATCGCTGGTGGACAGCTTATTTTTGCAGGATGTTTTGCGAAATCTCGAAAGCGCGGAAAAGACAAATGAATCGCCAGAAGATTTGATCGAGCCGCTGACCGCGCGTGAAATGGACATTTTGCGTTTGATGGTGGAAGGACTCACGAATCAGGCAATTGGAGATGTGCTGGGTCTCAGCGCGGGGACAGTGAAGGGCTATGCTCAAACGGTCATGCACAAGTTGGGAACCAATGACCGCACGCAGGCGGCAGTGAAGGCGATACGGTTGGGATTGGTGAAGTAAAATTTATTTACCCAACCCACCGTTGCGCAGGCGGTTGGACTGCATGGCATCAGGATTTAATACGTCGCTTTTAGGAAGTTCGCTTTGTAACCAGGCATCCAATTGGTCAGCGGCGATCTCAACAAACTCATGAAAGACATCCCGAACCTGCCAGCCAACATGCGGTGTCAATAACACATTTGGCATTGTCCGCAGAGGACTTGACGCTGGCAGCGGTTCGACAGCGAACACATCCAGACCTGCGCCTGCAATTCTTTTTTCGCGCAGAGCGTCTATCAACGCTGCCTCGTCAATGATTGCGCCGCGCGAAGTATTGATCAATATTGCACCAGGCTTCATCTTCCACAATTTTTCCCTATTCATAAGACCGCGCGATTCATCCGAGAGGCGGAGATGAATGGATACGACATCCGATTCTGCCAGCAGATCATCAAGCGGGAGTCGTCGGACGCCAAATTCGTCAGGCTCAGGACGCGAGCCAGTCCGATCCCATGCGGTCACTTTCATCCCAAAAGCTTCTGCCAGCCGTGCGATTGGACGCCCATGACGTGCATATCCGAGAATTCCCAAGGTGCGCCCCGCCAGGGAGCCGCCAATACTCCCCTGCCACTCTCCCTTGCTCATCGCCGTTGTGAGTGGATAAATTTGACGAACCGACCCCAGCATGAAGCCTAAAGCAAGTTCCGGGACAACCACCGTTGGCTTCGATACCCGCCTACCAAGCGCGATCACAATTCCTCTTTGAGTCGCGGCAGCTTGATCGATATGATAGGCATGCCCCCCAGTTTGCAGGACAAGTTCGAGGGCAGGGCAAATTTCAAAGAAATGATCATCCAGTTTCGTTCTCTCGCGCAAGGCTAAGATGACCTGAAAGTCTTTTAGGATGCTGTAATCATCAATAGGGCCGTCGAGAATCGTGACGTCCGCAAGTTGACGCAATCGCGCCATTACGGGAGACAGCGCCAATTCCCCTTCATAATCGTCCATAACCAATAATTTTGGTTTGTTCATATTTGATCCTCTTGTTGTCCTCACCAAACCCGCATAATCTTCCTTGCTCAAGGCGCCGGGAGAATTTTATATAGATAACCCAAATATCCATCATACGATGTATACTCCCAAACGGGGGGATAAAATCCAGCCGTTTGGGAGTTTTGCATTTAAGCCCCAAAGAGTATTCTTCATTCAATATGACTGCCAAAGTACTTCGCAACTTACTTTCCCAACCAGAGATTCTGGTCGTGCCCGGCGCGGCTGATGCAATGGCTGCGCGTATTATCGAGGATGTGGGATTCAACGCCTTATACGCCAGCGGTGCAGGAATCGCAAATGTGCAATTTGCGCTGCCTGACATCGGTCTGCTGACCATGACCGAAATGATCGAGCCGATTCGCCGCATTGTCGAAGCCGTAAATATTCCAGTCATTGCAGATGCAGATACGGGCTACGGCAACGCCGTCAACGTAACGCGCACGACCCAGGTCTATGAAGATGCGGGCGTCGCCGCCATGCAAATCGAAGATCAAGTCACACCCAAGAAATGCGGTCACTTCAACGGCAAGGAAGTCATTCCCGCTGAAGAGATGATTCAGAAAATTCATAGCGCTGTCCAGGCACGCAAAGAAATGTTGATCATTGCACGCACAGACAGCCTCGCCACACATGGGATTGAAGAAGCCATCCAGCGGGCAAATTTATATGCGCGTGCTGGCGCTGACATTATCTTTGTGGAAGCCCCTACCCAAAAAGAACAGATCGCAGAACTTCCCAAACGCATCAAAGCTCCCCTCCTTTTCAATATGACCGAAGGCGCAAAGACACCAAACATTTCTCACGATGAACTGCAAGAGATGGGCTACCGCATTGTGATCCATCCCAACCTCGCCATGCGGGTCGCCGCGCGCGCCATGCAAAGCGCCCTCGCCGTTTTGCAAAAGGCGCGCAGCAGTGAACTACTCATCCCTTCCATGCTGGAGTGGAACGAGCGCCAACGCCTCGTCCGCCTGCCAGAGTGGGAGACGCTTGACAACGAATTGAGCCGCTTCAATCTGAAAGCGGATTCGAGATAATCCAATTCACTAAAGGAGAAGAACATGAATCGTAAATTGAACGTATTTTTATCATTGACGCTGGCACTGGTATTCGTACTCGCCGCCTGCGCCCCCGCTTCAACGCCGACCGAGGCGCCTGCTACTGCTGCTCCGGCAACCGAAGCTCCAGCCACTGAGGCGCCCACAGCGGCTCCCGCTACTGAAGCCCCCGTTGTGGATCCGCTGGCGGCACTCATCGAAGAATCCAAAAACGAAAAAGATGGTCTGCTGGTCCACTCCATCATGGGCGAGAATAACTGGGCGCCTGTCATCGCGGCCTTCAACGCCAAATATTCGTGGATCACCGTCACTGCGCTCGATCTTGGCACCACCGAGACCTTCGAAAAGTATTACACCGAATCCGCTGGCGGCGCGCGCACTGCCGATATGATCATCACCTCCTCGACCGATGGCTGGCAGGATTTTATCGCCAAAGGTGAATTGCAGGTTTACAATCCCGTGAATATCGAAGGCCTGCCTGACTTTGCCACACTGGCTGATGGCGTATACGCCGTCTCCACCGACCCGATGATCATCATTTACAACAAACAATTGGTAACCACGCCTCCCGAAACCATGGAAGCCGTGGCTGCCCTTGCCGCTGACCCCGCTAATGCCGGCAAGATCATCACTTACGATGCGGAGAAAAATGGCACAGGCTACGGCATCAACTGGTTCTGGGCAAATAAAAAAGGTGACGCTGGCTGGGCAACCCTCGAAACCATCGGAAAATCCAACGTCAACATGCAGACCTCCGCTGGTAACATGGTCAATGCTGTTCTGACTGGTGAAGCCACTGTTGGTTACTTTGTCTCTGCCATTTCGGTCTTCCCCAAATTCCCGGAAGCTGAACCGATCCTGGGTTGGTCGTACCAGAAAGACGGTCAGGTCGTGCTCGTGCGCGGTATGGGTATAACCAAAGCTGCCGCATCGCCCGCATCTGCCAAGTTGCTGATGGAATTCATTCTCTCCGCTGAGGGGCAACTTGCATGGTCTGAAGGCGGACTAACTGCCTACCGCCCGGACGTTGCCGACCAGGCTGAGCATCACCTGCAAAAGGTCATCGATGTTGTCGGCGAAGAAAATATTATCCCCTTCTTCTTCGACCCGAACATCGCCTCCGCTGATAACCGCGCGGCGTTTCTCGCCAAGTGGAAGACTGCCTTTGGTCGCCCGTAAACTCACGATCGTATAACCCTGAAGGTCGGTAGAGCTGGACTATAATCCGACTACCGACCTTCAAAAAGATTCATGTCGTTGCGAGGAGGGTGTACTTCCCGATACCATCCCGAATGGTCTTATCGGGACGAAGCATCCCGCATTTATAAGAGAAGGCTGTTTGGCACAGAACGCTCGCAGCGACATGAAATGATTTGTGGAGGACCCCTCCGATGACAACTGCGGAACAAAACCTGCATCCTGCTGTAACCACTCATCCCAAATTTTCCTGGGATACTGGCGTTCAATGGTTGGTCGTGATCGTCACGGCGGTACTGGTGATCTTCCCCGCCTGGCCGATCGTCCTGCAAAGTTTCATGTCGAAACCTTTGTATGATAAAGACCGCGCCTTTACGTTTGACAATTATTCCAATCTGCTCGCCAACGCGCGCTTTTGGGATGTGCTCGTTTACACCGCTGCCTTTGCCGTGGCAACCACGATCATTGCAGTGAGTATCGGCATCGTACTGGCAGTCATCATCAACCGCACGAATATTCCTCTTAGGAATTTATATTCCAACCTGGTCACAATTCCATATTATGTTTCGCCACTCGTGCTCGCATTCGCGTGGATGCAGATGTACGGCCCGCAGGGCTTCGGCACCATTCTCGTGCGTATGCTGAAATTGCCCATCTGGCAGTTGTATAGTTTCGGGGGCATCGTTATCGTCTCGGCAATGTACTATATTCCCTACACATTTTTATACGCATCTTCTTCGCTCGCGCTTGCAGACCCACAACTTGAATCCGCGGCACGGATCGGCGGCGCGTCCCCGTTCCGCACCATTCTAAAGATTACCATCCCGCTTCTGCGCCCCGCCATCACGTACAGCGCCTTGTTGACACTGGTCTCGTCGTTTGAGTTACTATCCATACCTTTGGTGTTGGGTAATGCAGTTGGGATCGATACGCTGGCGACTTATCTCTACACCATCGGCGTTGTCGGCGTGAATAAGGATCAAGGTGCAGTGGCTGCGGTTGCTGTGCTGGTGGTCATCCTTGTGACGGGGCTCGTTTATTTGCAGGGCAAACTTGTTTCCCTCGAACGCCGCTTTGTCACCGTCGGCGGAAAAGCGACCCGTCCCAAAGCCATTGACCTCGGAGCCTGGAAAGGCATAGTTTCATTTTTTGTCGGGCTGTATGTCCTACTCGGCATCATCCTTCCGTTGGGCTGTATCGTGCTGACATCTTTTGTCCCGTTTCTCAGCCCGTTCATGAATCCGCTCAAAATGCTTACCCTTGAAAATTATCAGGGAATTTTCGGCAGCCCTGCATATCGCCAATCGGTCGTCAACAGCATTAACATCTCGATCTTCGCCGCTGCCATTGGCATCGTCTTCATGGCGGTCGCGGCTTTGATCGCATACCGCTCGACATTTAAATATCGCAACGCCGTCAAGTACATGGCGCTCTATCCGCGCGCTTTTCCTGGCATCATCGTGGGCATCGGATTTTTGTGGGCGTTCCTGCTCGTGCCTGGACTTGGCTCCTTGCGAAACACCATCATTGCCATCTCGGTCGCGTTCATCATGCGTTACCTCCCGCTCGGATTCAGCGCCGTCAGCCCTGCCGTGCTCCAAGTCTCGGATGAACTCGACCGGGCCGGACGAGTCGCGGGTGCGACCTGGCTGGGGACGATCCGCTACATCCTGCTCCCCATCCTGCGGCCTGCGCTGGTATCGGGATATATTCTGCTGGCGATTTCATTTTTGAAGGAATACGCCACCGCACTCTTCCTCGTTGCGGAGGGCTCGCGCGTCATCGGCACGACCATGCTTGAGTTGTGGAAACAGGGCGGCGCCGAACCTGTAGCCGCACTCTCCACCATCCAAATGGCGATCACCGCTGTGCTCATCATTGGCGCACGAAAACTATTAGGAGTGAAACTCCATGAATAACGATCTGATCATCGAAGGCTTGACCAAAAAATTCGTCACGGCTACTTCCGTTGCCATCGCGGATGTGAATATCACCGTCAAAGAGGGAACATTTACCACGCTGCTTGGTCCTTCGGGCTGCGGCAAAAGCACCACGCTTAACTGTGTGGCAGGACTCGAACAGCCTACGGCTGGCACGATCCGCGTTGGCGACTTCGTGATGACCGACACAGCGCGCGATCTTATTCTGCCGCCCGAACAACGGCATCTCGGCATGGTTTTTCAATCATATGCATTATGGCCGCATATGAAAGTTTTCGATAATGTGGCATTCGCACTCAAGTTGCAGAAACGTCCCTCGGACGAGATCAGGCAGAGGGTTCACGAAAGCCTCGTTTTAGTCGGACTGGAAGAACTCGCGGACCGGTATCCCTTCCAGCTTTCAGGCGGACAACAACAGCGCGTCGCCCTTGCCCGTGCCGTGGTCAGCCGCCCGAAAGTTTTACTGCTCGATGAGCCGCTATCCAATCTCGATGCTAAGATCCGCGAGAACGCGCGTGTCTGGCTGCGTGGACTGCAGCAGCAGCTTGGAATTACAACCGTGTATGTCACGCATGATCAATCCGAAGCATTCGCCATGTCCGACATGATCGCGGTAATGTCGATGGGCAAGTTGCAGCAATATGCACCGCCAGATGAAATTTACGAACGCCCCGCGAATCGATTCGTGGCTGAATTCATCGGTGTGACTTCTTTCATTACCGGCATCCTCCAAAACGTGGACGGTAAAAAAGCCACGCTGAAACTAACTTCGGGTGAATTACTAAACATTCGCAAGGAGAGCAAGTCAGATTATGTTTGGAAGGACGGCGAATACACCGCCGCAGCCATCCGCTCGGAGCGCGTGGAAGTGTTGACCGAAGGCGCGCCGGCACGCGAGAACACGGTCAAGGCACAGATCACTTCCCGTACGTATCTCGGTTCAAAATGGCAGTACACGGTTGAGACCTCCGGCGGCTCTTTGCGACTCGAATCCACCGATGCGATTCAAGGTGACAGTTTGTCCATGTATCTGCCCCCTGATTCTATTATTCTGTTGGCAAACTAATTTCGAACTCCAAAGTCACCTGACTTTGGAGTTTCTTGAATAGCCGCAAGCATGACTCACACTTCTAACCTTCGCCACGTGCCTGACAAAGTACTCGTCGATATCGTCGAGTATGTGACAGACTATGAAGTCACCAGCGATCTCGCCCACGAGACCGCGCGTTACTGCCTCATGGACGCGCTTGGTTGTGCCATGCTCGCGCTCAACTTCTCTGAATGTACAAAATTACTTGGTCCCGTTGTGAATGGGACTATCGTCCCAAATGGTGCGCGTGTCCCAGGCACAGATTTCATCCTCGACCCTGTCGCTGCCGCGTTCAACCTCGGCGCGATGATTCGCTGGCTCGATTACAACGACACCTGGCTCGCCGCGGAATGGGCACATCCATCCGATAACCTTGGCGCGATTCTTATGGTTGCTGATTATTTGAATCGAAACGGAAAATCATTACGAATGAAAGATGTTCTCGTTGCCGCCATTAAAGCTTACGAAATTCAAGGCGTGCTGGCACTCGAAAATAGTTTCAACCGCGTCGGCTTGGATCACGTGATATTGGTCAAGGTCGCGTCCACGGCTGTAGTCACGCAAATGCTCGGCGGGGACAAGGAGACCATCATCAACGCCCTCTCGAACGCATGGGTTGATGGTCAGCCCCTCCGCACGTATCGCCACGCGCCGAATACAGGCTCGCGCAAATCGTGGGCGGCGGGTGATGCAGCCAGCCGCGCAGTTCATCTTGCACTTATGGCAATGAAAGGCGAGATGGGTTATCCTGCTGCGTTGACCGCACCCACGTGGGGTTTCTATGATGTTTCGTTCAAAGGACAACCGTTTAAATTCCGACGTTCATATGAATCCTACGTGATGGAAAATGTGCTCTTCAAGATTTCCTTTCCCGCCGAGTTTCACGCGCAGACCGCCGCCGAATGTGCGATGATTCTGCATCCACAAGTCAAAGATAGACTTGATGATGTTGAGCGCGTTGTCATCACCACGCACGAGTCTGCCATTCGCATCATTCATAAGACAGGTCCGCTCCACAACCCCGCTGACCGCGATCACTGTCTCCAATATATGACGGCTGTGCCGCTCATCTTCGGGCGATTGACCGCGGACGATTATGAAGACGAAGTTGCATCCGACCCGCGCATTGACACCTTACGCGCTAAAATGGAAGTCATCGAAAACAAGCCCTATAGCATGGATTATCTCGATCCAGAGAAACGATCCATCGCCAACGCTGTGCAGGTTTTCTTCACAGATGGCACATGCACAGAAAACATCGCCAGCGAATATCCCATCGGTCACCGTCGAAGACGTGCGGAAAGTATTCCCTTGCTCATCGAAAAGTTTAGAACGAATCTGGCAACACGATTTTCGGCTGAGAGAGTCAATCTGATTCTTGAATGTTGTTCTGACGGACAAAAATTCGAAGCCATGCCTATTCATGAATTTATAGATTTGTTTTTACCGGAAGCGCAACTTGGATAATCAATCGATCGACTTTTCAGGAAACCTCGAACGTTTCAGCGGGTTTGCAGATGTATATGATAAATACCGACCCGCGCCTCCAACCGTCCTTGCCTCCATCTTAACAGGACTCGCAAATACACTGTATCCAAGACTGGTTGTGGATTTGGGAAGCGGTACGGGTTTATCGGCACGCTATTGGGCAGATAAAGCAGAACAAGTCATCGGTGTTGAACCAACTCTCGATATGCGGAAGCAGGCTGAGGCTCAGACAGAGGCGGCCAACGTCACATATCGCGAAGGCTTCTCCCATCAAACAGGCTTATCCAACAGCTGCGCGCAAATCGTCACCTGTTCCCACTCTTTACATTGGATGGAGCCGCAATCCACATTCGAGGAAGCAGCACGTATTCTTGTCCAGGGTGGAGTCTTCGCTGCCTTTGATTATGACTGGCCTCCCACGACCAGCAACTGGCAGGCTGATCAGGCATTCCATGATTGCAATGCAACAGTCGCCAAATTCGAAAAAGAACTTCAAATCGAAAAGCCAGCTCGCAGGTGGGCAAAGGATGAACATCTGGCGCGGATGCAAAACAGCGGCTGCTTTCGATATACAAAAGAAATCGTCGCGCACCACAGCGATAAGGGAAATGCAGAACGATTGATCGGGCTGATGATGAGTCAGGGCAGTGTCATGACATTGATCAAAAATGGGATCAGTGAAAGTCAATTGGGCATGGATGTGTTCAAACAAGTCGTCACTCGTACGTTGGGAGAAGAAAACAAAGTCTGGTATTGGAGTTCGCGCATTCGTTACGGGATCATTTAATCGAGAGTTCGGAGATGGAATAAAAAACATGGCAATCCTACATTTCAGGATGTACAGAGTCGTTCTGTTGTTTTTGATTTTGATCCTCACGGTCTCGTGCACACAAAATCAGATTTCAGCGCTTCCTACTTCAACTGTACCTGTTTCGGCCTCGACGGATTCAGCCTCCCTAAAAATTATTCCGTTCTTCACCACTGAAAGCGACCCCGATCAACTCGCCGTTTTGCAATCCATCATTACTGAATATCAGAATCTCAACCCAGGCATCGAAGTAGACATCGTCATCGCATCACCCGCCTCGCGCGGCACGCGCTTGTTAACTTCGCTTGCGTCAGGCGCAGACCTTGGCATCTTCGAAATCGAACCCGCCCTCATGTCCCAATGGGCAGACGCGGGCTATCTGCTTCCGCTCGATGACGTAGTCACAAACATTGGTACGGATGATTTTGTGGAAGGCAGCCTCTTCCGTCAAAATAACACAACCTATGCCGTGCCATACGCAGTCAGTGTGTATGGCTTGTGGGTGCGTAAAGATTTATTTGAGCAGGTAGGGCTCCCCCTTCCTTCAGCATACGATGAGGTTTTAAGCGCCGCTAAAATTCTCACGAATAATCAAACCTACGGCATTGCCCTGCCCGCAGGACAAAACATTGCAACAGTCAATTACTTCTCCACCTTCCTCTGGCAGAATGGCGGCGACTACTTCACCTGCGATGGGGGAGTCGCGTTCGGCGAACCGCAAGCCCTCGAAGCAGTCCGTCGTTGGCAGGCATTGACTCAATATGCGCCGCCTGGCTTCACGACATGGGGTTTCCCTGAGCAGATAGACGCTTTTGTCAACGGGCGTGTTGCGATGGCAATGTACGCGGGTAGACTCGGTGTCCAACTCGAAGAGTCACACCCCGAGTTGGCAGACAAAGTCACCGTTATATTTCCGCCTTGGGGTGAACAAAAAGTGACTCTCGGCGTATGGAGCCGCTTTGCGATTGCATCGGGCACAAAGAATCAAGTTGAAGCCAAAGCCTTTCTGCAATGGCTGGTCAGTGATGATCGCTTACTACGCTACGATAACGTTCTGCCTGGGCATATGATTCCCCCGTTGAATTCTGTCCGAGAAGAAGCCCTGAGTAACCCATCTGCTTACACACAAAAACATGCAGATTGGATCAAAGCCTTTTACGAGTGGTCTGCCTTTACTAATCACCCTGCCATGAACATGGGGTCAGTCAGCGACGGTCAATTCAAACGTTCCGATGTCGCCCCTCCTTGGGCATGGGAAGTCTTCGGCACTCCTGGAATTGTGGACACCATGCTTCAAAACGTGGCAAATGGCAAGGATGCGGAGCAAGCCTGGCGGGAAACAGTCAAGGAAATGGAAAGGACGGTTGAGGCGTGGAAGTCCATGCATCCGCCGTGGAAGTCAACAGGATGTAATTAATTACAGGATTAACCAATGTTATTACCTCGATTTTATCTTCCTCTTTCCTATAAGATCTACAAAACAAATTCGATCGAATTGAAACCATCGCCAACAGAATGGTTCCAGTCATACTACTGACAATTTAACTTGATTTATGAATCAGTCTTGATAGGATAAGTGCCACTTGTATAAAAACCATTGGCACTTATCCTATAAATCATAATTCCAACACACCAGCTCTTATAGAAATGAAATCAAAGCCTTGGGATATCATGAACTACGTTTATAAATGGATGCGACTTGTCCTGACCAGCTCAAGGAGAAGAAGATTTTGGTAGAAACTTTTTGTTGTCCCTTTTACAGAGGAGTATGATGGTGTAAACCGCCAACCAAAAATGCACAAATGTAACAGAGTTAATTTCTTTCAAGCAATTATCTTCAAATAGGCGATTGTTTTCTTAATCAGGAGATCATATGACCAAAATTACTCGTGAAGACGCACTTGAATATCACCATCTGAAAGGAAAACCCGGCAAGATTCAAGTCGTGCCAACCAAACCGCTGGACACCCAGCGTGACCTGGGTCTGGCATATACCCCCGGTGTTGCTGAACCTGTTCTTGAGATCGAAAAAAACGCAGAGTTGGCTTATGAATACACATCAAAAGGCAACCTGGTTGCTGTAATTTCCAATGGCACAGCCATTCTGGGTTTGGGAGATCGCGGCGCGCTGGCAAGCAAGCCGGTCATGGAGGGCAAGGGCGTTCTCTTTAAAAAGTTTGCGGATATTGACGTGTTCGACATCGAAGTCAATTCACATGATCCAGATGAGATCATAAAAATAATCGCGGGGATCTCGCCAACCTTTGGCGGTATCAACCTCGAAGATATCAAAGCCCCTGAATGTTTTTATATCGAAGAGACCTTGAAAAGTATGCTTGACATCCCTGTCTTTCACGATGACCAGCATGGTACGGCGATCATATTTTCTGCGGCACTTGCCAATGTTCTCGAATTGATCGGCAAGAAACATGATGAAGTCAAGATGGTCATTTGCGGAGCGGGAGCGGCGGGTATCTCTTGCGCCAAAATGGCTACACTTTGGGGTGTCAAAAAAGAAAATATCACCAATGGTTGACATCAAGGGCGTCATATTCAAGGGACGCACAGATGGCATGAACAAGTACATGGAAGAGTTTGCCATGGATACCGTGCAGCGCACCTTGGCAGATGCGCTGCACGGCTGTGATGTCTTCCTGGGGCTTTCGGCTGCGAATGTGCTGACTCCTGATATGGTCAAGAGCATGGCGAGCGACCCGATTGTTTTTGCGCTGGCAAATCCCGACCCAGAAATAAGACCCGACCTGGCGATGGCAGCGCGCAAAGACATCATCCTCGCAACGGGACGCTCCGATTATCCAAATCAGGTCAATAATGTATTGGGTTTCCCGTTCATCTTTCGCGGTGCACTAGATGTGCGCGCAAAAGCCATCAACGATGACATGAAATTCGCGGCGTCCAAAGCCCTAGCTGCGCTGGCCAAAGAGGATGTGCCCGACTCTGTTTTGCGCGCATACGGTCTGGAAAATCTCAAGTTTGGACGCGATTACATTATCCCTAAACCATTTGACCCGCGCGTGCTGTTGTGGGAAGCCCCTGCCGTAGCTGAGGCGGCAATGGGGACTGGCGTTGCCCGGAAAACGATCGATATTGATGAATATCGTCAGCAATTGGCTTTCCGGCTGGGTAAGGGCGAGCAAGTGCGTCACTTTATAATGAATAAGGCCCGTGCCAGCACTGGAGCAAAACGCATTGTCTTTGCTGAAGGAGAAGAACAAAAAGTGATCCGTGCCGCCTATCAAATCCAGGATGAACGCATTGGCACACCAATTCTAATCGGGCGTAGAAGTGTGATCGAAGAACAGATCAACTCGCTCTCATTGGATTACGAACCCCAAATCGTTGATCCACGCGATTTTGTACTCATCGAAAAATATGCTGCCGCTTACTACGAACTTCGCAATCGCAAAGGTCTATCACTGCACGAGTCTATAACAGCAGTAAAAGATCCAAATGTGTTTGCGCCGCTCATGGTCAAGATGGGCGATGCAGATGCCTGTGTCTCCGGCTTAACGTATGATTATCCCGATGTGATTCGTCCAGCTTTGCAGATTCACCATACCGCGCAAGGGTCAACTCGTGCGGCTGGCGTTTACATTATGATCGTCGACGACCGCGTCTTCCTGTTCACGGATGCAACGGTCAACATTGACCCAACTGCGGAAGATCTCGCCGAAATCGCATCCCTTGCCGCAGACTTTGCCAAGCAGCTGGAGATCGAACCGCGTGTGGCTTTTCTTTCATTCTCGAATTTCGGATCTGCACCACACCCGTTCTCGAACAAGGTTCGGGATGCCGTTATGATGACCAAGATGCGCCGCCCCGATCTCGTTGTGGATGGCGAGATGCAGGCCGATACTGCGGTTGTTTCTGAAATCATCGAGAAACGCTATCCGTTCAGCGCGGTCAAGGATGCCAATGTGTTGGTCTTCCCGTCGCTTGAGTCGGCGAATATTGCTTACAAGTTACTGGCACGGCTTGGCAATGCAAAAGCGATTGGACCGATCCTGCTTGGCATGGGCGCTCCGGTTCACGTCCTCCAGACCGGCGACGAAGTCACCAACATTGTTCAGATCGCAGCAGTGGCCGTGATAGACGCGATGCGGCGTAAATAAAAGAGCAGAAAAGTTCAAAACAAGAAATAAGAACCTTGGATCTTTGCGATTACACACAATCGCAAGGATGAATTCAATATAACATCCATTACAAAATATTTATACACGGTTACTTGTAGCCATATACATGATATATACCGTGCCGGGCAGATTTTTGTGCGACTATGAAGCCAAAATATGGTAATTTGGTGAAAACATAGACTTATAGGGTATGCCCAGACGAAGGAAAATGACTTGGACTCACAATGCTATCGTAACTAACACTTTGAAATTTCATCAAGTCTCTCGTTTATCTCTGATCAAAGACAAAAGTAGCACATCAAAATGACCTACAACTGGAAAGGATATTTTACAAAGCCTCCTAAACATGATTGCCCCCAAACTTAAGGATTCAGCCACTGATTGCACCGATTATCAAGGATGTTGAATTAATTTCCCCGAAATGGGCTAAACGAAAAGCCAACCCACTAGACGGGGCTGGTTTTTTTCGTGTAATTCAGTGACATCCGTGGTTTAAAGCTCTAAAGATTAAATTCGGGGTGAGCCATGTTTATTTGTATCAGAAGCTCAATGTAAAATCACGAGAGCACTTATGTAAATCGATCAAAGGGAGAGGGAACGCACAGTCTTTATTCGTGAGATATGTTATTTAAAGACCGAGAGTCGGGTTTCATGAACAGTGTTGTAGTGAGAGATTAGGCACCAGTTGCCGAACTACAATGTTACAAGGTAATGCCACCATCCACTTGAATTACCTGCCCGGTAATATAAGTGGACTTATCTGAAAGTAGAAAGCAGACCAATGGTGAAACATCATCAACTGTCCCCAGCCTGCGCAATGAAATGCGGGACTTTACGTAATCAAGGGCGTCTTGATCAAGGATTGCCATCATGTCGGTATAAATATAGCCCGGCGCCACGGCATTGACCCGCACATTCTGTGGCGCGATCTCAGCGGAGAGCGCCTTGGTGAAACCGATCATCCCGGCTTTGGCAGAAGCATAATTAACTTGTCCGGCTGCGCCATATACGCCAACCGCTGATGAGATGTTTACGATCGATCCGCTTCTTTGTTTGACCATTTGCAGTACCAGCGGTTTGGTGGCATTGAACATGCTTCCCAAATTGGTGTTGAGTACAGCATCCCATTGATCGCGGCTCATGCGCGCCAACACCGAATCGCGGGTGATCCCGGCGTTATTCACCAAAGCATCGATCTGTTTGAATTCTGTGATGAGCTCCTTAACCAGTTTGTCCATGGCTGTGGTATCGCCCACGTCGCATTGCCGCGCGACACATCGTTGTCCGGGGAAGTTTGACTCTAATTCCCTCGCAATTGATTCAGCTTCTTCAATGCTGTTGAGATACGTAAAAATAACATTGGCACCCTCTTGCATGGCTGTGCGGACAATCGCTTTCCCGATGCCCCGGCTGCCTCCCGTCACAAGCACGTTTTTATTTTCTAGACTGCTCAAGATAACATCTCCATAATTTTTATTATATTACTCTGCCTTCAATTAGATGCCAGTTTGCAACGCAGTTGGCTGCGGCAGGAAGTTGATTTGTTGTAGATAGCGTAGATAGGTCGCGAATAATTTCTCGTCCGCTGGCGGACAGGTAATATCCGAGTCTGCGAGTTCTCGCAAGGTTTCGCGCGTATCATACGTGGGCAGTTGCATGCTCACATTATCCATATCATCCAGTGTGGCCTGATAAGCGAACAATGCATTCGCTGAAAAGTCCGCGCTGTTGATCAATCTGTCACGCAGCTCAACAAAGGGCAGCTCTTCAAATTGATAGCCGATGTTGCGCAGATATTCCAGGCCATCCTTCAGGCGTCGGCGCGATGGATTGGTCAGATGAAACGCACGTCCCAAGGCATTGCACTGAAACGCCAAATGCACCATGGCTTTCGCCACATAGTCAACTGGCGCCACATCCACTTCAATATCAAGGTCTGGAAATGCGCCGAATTGCAGGAAGCCTTTGAAGCAGGCGATGATGAAGTGGTCGGTCACGCATTGCCCGGTAATGCTATCTCCTCCGACTTCGCCGGGACGATAACGCGCCAACGGCAGGCCACGCGCCGCTGCGTGCACCAAACATTTTTCGCCGACCCATTTTGCTTCATCGTAACCCAGGTTGAGCAGACCCACATGGTCGATCGGGTCTTTTTCGTAATACGTAAATTGTGTGCCCATGGGCCAGATCGCTGCCGTGGAAAGATGGTGGACTTGTTTGATGCGTCCATGAAACGCAAATTGGATGATCTCATGAATTCCCAGAACGTTCGTGGCGCGCAACGCTTCATACGGATAAATAAAGTTGACATGCGCCGCGCCGTGGAAGATGGCATCCACATTGCGCGACAACGATTCGTAATCTACATCGTTCATTCCAAGACGGGGCAGGGTGACATCGCCATCGACCACATGTAAGCGACTCGCAAAGCTGGACTGCGACGCTTCACGCTCCGCGTCATCCCAAACCTGATACCGTTTCATTTGGTTTTCAATACGCTGTTTGCTATTCTCGCCGCGTCGTGGGCGTACCAGACAATAAATATCTGCCTGGGTTGTTTTTAGAATTTCAGCGATGACATAGGCTCCGAGGAAACCAGTGCCGCCGGTCAACAAGATGCTTTTAATTTCTTTGACTGGTTGATACGTCATGCCGCGTGCCGGAGCGATATAGCGCGGCAGCTCCGCTTCACGCTGGAGAAATGCCATTCGTTGGCGTGCCCACTCCGAGGTCCGGGTGGAAGCGGGCTCTCGTCCAAGATTTGAAATACCGATTTCTTGTCGGCGTTCATCGATCAGCGCCGCAAACTTCCTGAGTGTGGATGCGCCAAAGAATTCACGCAAGCTGAAGTGGATTTGGAATGATTTGCGCACTTCGATCATTAAGAGCGTCATCAAAAGCGAGTGACCGCCCAGATCCATGAAATCTGAATCGCGACCGATGATCTTTGAGTCAATGCCTAGAATATTTGCCCATGCCTTGGCTAGTAATTGCTCGGTGGCTGTTGAGGGTGCCTCGATGACTTTATCAGCGGAGAGCGGGTGCGCGACATCTGGGGATGGCAATGCCGCGCGCTGTACTTTGCCATTGGCAGTTTTCGGGAACGAATCGGCAAACAGAAAATACGGCGGGATCATCACTTCGGGCAGGCGTTCACGCAACTGCACGCGCAGTTGTTGAGCAGTAAGTTCCTTATCATCAAGGATCACATGCCCGACGAGTTGCATATCACCGCGCGCATCCTGCCAGGAAACGACCACAGCATCCTGCACGCCGGCAACACTGTGCAATGCCGATTCAACTTCCGCAAGTTCCACGCGCACACCGTGGATCTTTACCTGATCATCCAACCGTCCCAAACAGACGAGCGTGCCATCGGGTACATAGCGCGCAAGATCACCAGTGAGATACATGCGTTCGCCCGCACGGAATGGATTCGCAACAAAACGTTCCGCAGTCAATTCGGGTCTTTGCCAATATCCAACAGCTACGCCATCACCTGCAATATACAGATCGCCAATTGCGCCAACAGGTACGGGCTGATACTGTTTATCGAGAATATACAGTTGTGTATTGGGGAGCGGACGCCCAATGCGCATCGGCTTGCCGGGTTCAGATGTAACTTGATACGCAGAAGAAAAAACTGTGGTCTCTGTAGGACCATATAGATTCCATAAGACACGACATCTCCCCAGCAACTGCTCCGCGAGGTCGCGGCTGAGTGCCTCGCCTGTGGAAATCAACGAAATATTTTTATCGCCCTGCCAGCCTGCAGTCAGCACTGCCTTCCATGTAGATGCCGTGGCTTGCACGTGGGTCGGCTTGCGCAATGCGATCCGTTCTGCCAACTCAAGTCCATTTGCCGCCAAGCCATCCTCGGCAACATCCACACAGCCGCCTGAGATCAACGGCATCAGTAACTCATTCGTGGAAATATCGAATGAGGCGGTGGTGAGCGCGAGCATGGAACTTTGTGGTGTGAATTGCAAATATTCTTTGGTTGCCAGCAAGCAATTGAGCAACGCGCTGTGGCGAATTTCCACGCCTTTGGGTTTCCCGGTTGAGCCAGAAGTAAAAAAGATAATGGCGCTATCGGAGCCATGTGCGGATGATATGTTTGTAAGCGCAGGCTCGACCTGTGAATTTACATCTTCAAGACAAACACCTGTCGCATGTGTTTCTTCATCAAGCAAAGCAAGAAATTCGCGGTTGGTTAACACGACATGAATATTGGCTGCTGACAGCATATAACTCAGCTGATTTTTGGGGAAGCCAATATCCATTGGAACGTATAACGCACCCACGCGCCAGGTTGCCAGCAATGCCGGGATCAGGTTAAGCGAGCGCTTCATGAGGATGCCGACGCGGTCACCATGTTTTACGCCAGATGCATGGAGTGTGGCGACGAGCGCTTCAACCCGACCCGCAAGCTGTCCATAGTTCAATGAGGCTTCGCCAAATCTGACAGCGATCTGCTCAGGTCGTGCTTGCACCTGTTCCAAAATCAGATCAAGTACAGTCTTTTCACGTGGATATGATTTCCCGGTGTCATTCCAGCCGGAGAGAATTTGCTCGCGTTCTGCGGCGGACATCATCGTTAACACACCGCAAGCCTGAGTGGAATCTTGCATGCCCGAATCCAATAACGCAAGCATGCCATTCAACCAACGTGTGATTGTTTCGGCTTCAAAGAGCTCAGTGCTGTAATCGCAGACTAGCGAGAGGTTATTTCCCCGTGTCAACGCAAGCAGTTCAAGGTCGTAGCGCGCGCCTGAACTGGGCGGGAGGATAAAGTCACTTTGTATATCATCCAACAGATGAAGCGACTCGTTGTGCTGCGAACGGAACGCCACGGTGAATAATGCAGAACGACTCTGGTCACGCGGTACATTGAGCAATTGAATCAGTTCAGCGAGCGAAAGATTGCGGTGGAGGTTGGCTTTCGCAAGGGCTTCTTTTTGAATGTGGATATACCCATTAAAACTTTGCGTTGCATCATAACTTGTGCGGAGCGGGAGCATATCGCGTGTGTTCGCAATAGCTGGCACGCTTTCATTAAGATACAGACTCTCACTTTCCACTCCGATAACGACATCTTCCAAGCCAGATAGCCTGTGAATGAAAATTGAAAACGCCGAAAGCAACACTGTTTCTGGATCGATTCCCTCTGTAGCGGCAAAGGCTTGGAGACGCTCATTCGTAACCGAGTCCAGCCGCAAGTCCACGCGTGAACCGGAATATTTCTTGATCGCCGGGCGTGGCTGGTCAGCAGGTAATTCCAGACGAGGAACGCCTGAAGCGAAGACGTTTTTCCAATATTCTTTTGCTTGCTGTTGAGCAGCTTTCGCTTCCGCGGTATCTCGGAGCGCGAGATAGTCTGTCCATTGCAGGGTAAGCGGCACGGAGGTTGCATCCTGATCGTGCGAAAAAACCTGATAGAGTTCCGCGATGTTGTTCAGAATGAGCTGAAGCGCGTGCGGTTCAAGTACCAGCGCATGCCCGACCAACGCCAACACGTGTTCCGTCTCAGAGAGACGCAACAACTCGGCGCGAAAGAGACGTTTGCCGATCTCGAATGGAAGCGCAATGATTTCTTTTAATTGAGATTGGAGTTGTTTAGCAGAGACCGGCGAGACCGCAAGTTCAAGGGTTTCGCCTTTACCCACATCGAGCGTATTTTGATCGGGATTGAGCGCGGTGCGCAGGGACTCATAGCGATTGCCTGCTTCTTCAATTGCGGCATGCAGCGCGGGTCCGTGCAATGCGCCGTTGAGTCGCAGTAAGAGCGCTTCATTGAATGAGGCATTCGCTTCGTTTGAATACCGACTCAAAAATCCAAGATGCTGTTGAGACGGAGCCAACACGACCTGCCGCTCTGCCTGCCACTGCGAATCTTGTGATTTCTTTTTCAACGATTGTTGGGAGTTTAATTCCTGATCGATATATAACGCCAGTGTGCCAATCGTGATCTGTCCCTCGATCACACGGCGGATCGAAACCAGCACGCCGAAATGATCATAGACCTGACGCATCCCCTCGACGAGCGCCAGTGAACTGACGCCCAGGTCAAGAATGGGAATATCATCGGGGACGGAACGCAGATCATCAGTGCCGATGCTGTTGATGATGATCTGTTGGATTTCGGTCCGTATTTGAGAAAGAGTTAACTTTCCGTTCGCTTGAGGCATGAGTAAATATCCGCCAACCCTGCGATGCTTTTAGAATTCCACGCCCTGAACTTCCGTGACCATGCGTTCGCGGAGCTGGCTGTAACGCTTTTCAGCCAACAGGGTTTGGATCAACGGTGTATAGAAGGGACCATCGCCAACGAGCTTGATCTTTTCAGGGGTGATCTCCACGAAGCCGTATTCCTCCAGCCCTTTCCACACGCCCTCGAATAGATCGAACACATCCACATCGAACGCCTCTTTGAATTGCGGACGGTCGAGTTCCAGCCCAAAGAGATTGCGCCAGATCAGCGAGATCATAAAATCTTCGCGGGCATGGCGGAAGCCGCGCTCCACGGGGATTTGACCCGCATTCACTTTGGCTTTGTATTCAGCGAGGTTGCGTGAATTGATGAATGACCACGAGCGTCCATCTTCCAGCGCTGTATCGTAGAAGAATGTAATGGCGGCATAGCCCAAACCGAGCGTATCCATCGTGTCGAACCGATGGGTGACACCTTCCTCATAGGGGCGGCTGTTGGGGTCGCCGGGTTTACGCCAGTTGTAGGCAGTGATTTGTTCGTAGCCGTGACTCTTCAACAGGTCACGCGAGACGCGGTACATTTCAAGATTGCTGAGCGTGCTGGGCAGTTCATGATAACGATTGAGCGCGAAGTCGGTGGGTCCGCCAACATTCAATTCGTAGTGGGTAATGTCGTACACGCCCCATGAAATGGCGGTCTCCAAATCTTTGACCATCGTTGCCACGGTTTGTTGAGGCCAGCCGAAGATCAAGTCAATGTTGGCGGGCAACCCGAACTCCTGCGCCCATTCCAGAGTCTGCCGAACGTGCTGTGTCTTCTGCTTGCGTCCGCTGAGACTATTCAATTGTTCATTCACCTGCTGAACGCCCATGCTGATGCGGTTCATCCCGGCTTCTTTGATCGCTTTAACCTTTTCGCGCGTAAAGAGCTGTGGAATGCCTTCCAGTGTAATATCCACATATTCAGGAATGTTGGGGAAGATGTCGCGCACCAAATCCATCAGTTCGAAATACTTGGGTTCCTTGTACAAGTTGGAAGTGCCGCCGCCAAAAAAGACTGCGCCAAGCGGAATGTCTTTCAGCGCATCCTTGTATATGGCGACTTCGCGCTTCAGATAACCAAAATAAGTTTCAAGGTCAATATTGCCGGTAAAGATTTCCACGGGGAAGAGACAATATCCGCATTTGCCCGGGTCAGTTTGGATACAGTACGGCACGCCTACATATAAATTGACTGGCGTGCCGCGCCCCATGGCGTGCAGTTTCTGACGGTCATCTAATATTTCCTTGGTTGGCACATCGGTCTCTGACCAGAAGCGCGGTGATGGAAAGGCATGCTGGATCTTGTTGACTTGACGTTTGTCGAGATGGCGTTCGATAAACTCACGGGCAAAATCTTGATCTACAGAAATCGAGTTAAGCATGGGGTCTCCTGAAACCGGTAAGTATAAAAATATGAGAGATCAAATTTAATTAGCCACAGAGTTCACAGAGATCAAAGAGTTTTTTTCTCAAAGATCCCTATGTTCCCTGTGGCAAAGAACAGCCAGTACTATGTTAATCGGCAACGGCTATAGCCTCGCCCTTCAAGTCTGCGGCGAGCGCTTCATCATGCAGAAATTCAGCGATGGTTTCAATGGATTGATAATCCAATCCCTGCATGGGTTTGAAGCGGAATTCCAGTTTCTCTTGAATACGGCGTTGCAACTCGGTCACCAGCAATGAGTCCAAGCCGATCTCAAGGAAGGCTGTGGTGGGTGGTAATTTTTCAAGGTTCAAGCCATCGGCGGCTTGCCCGATCGTATCTTTGATCTCAGCGATGAGCCATTTCGAGAGCAACGTTACCCGCTCCCTTCTTGATAATGGGCGTAACAGCTCCACAGCGTGAGTGCGAGATTTGAAAATTTGATTCCCTGAGGAGCGCTTTGCGCCGCCGCTATTCCTCCCGAATGAGAGCGACATGGTGCGCCGCAATTCCATGTTTTCAAATTTGGCTAACACCTTGCCGGCTTCATCCAACACACGGATGGTTACTAAGACACCGCGTCCATTCCCATCGGCGTTGATCTTCACATGGCTCCAGACTTGTTCTGGCAGATCATCTGCAAAAGAGATCGACTGAACGTTTGCGGGAACATAAGCGCCGGGTTGGTTCATGTTGTCCAATGTGGCTAATGCTGCACCGAACACCTGCAAACATCCATCCAACACCACTGCGTTGTTGTATGGGTCACGAACGTTACCTGCCGATCCATTCATCACGCGTCCAAACGCTTCACCTGAACCGGATTTCCCCAACCATAACTCGCGCACATTGGCGAACCGGGCACCGTATTCGAGTCCGCGGCTGCGCAACTCGCCATAGAAGACGCCGATCTTCATTTCGGAGTCACGACCGGACAACTCCGCTTCCATCTGGACCTGTTCCTGCTTCGCCTTCGAAAGAGCGATTCTGCCCCGACAATAAGTCACACTGCCATCACCAGCCGCGATGACGAATTTTGTATCGCCTTTACCATTCGCAGTTTGCTCCAGGATCAGATTTACTTTTTTCTCTTCACGATAAGAAAGCAACAATGGTTGTTCAAAGGACATATCCTTTACAACCACAGCTTGCCAACTCTGCCCATTGATCGTGGCAAAACCGCGTGCCACCATCTCCACGTAGCCTGCGCCGGGGAAGATTGTCGAATCCAAGACACGGTGATCGGTCCACGGACTGGTAGTTTTCAGTCCGGTTTCAAAGACAACCTTCTGAGAGTTTCGGCTGACAACCCGACCCAACAATGGATGGAGTTCGGGCAACTCTGGCAATTCATCGGGTTGATCCACTAATGGATATGAATCCGGTCCCAGTTCGAGAACACCTTCAAGGTTGAGAGAATATTTTTCAACATGGAAGGGATAGAGTGGAAGTGAAACTCGTTGATAATCAGGATTTGCAAAGAGACGTTCAAATTTTAACGGTGCGCCATTTACATACAGTGCCAAGAGTGTGGCAAGCAGGTTGTTAGTGTCTTTCTTGTCCTTGCGTAGGGTGGGCATGGTCTGCAAGGAGGGGGAGTCGAAGGCTGTGACAACCACAGGGGTTAATGCGGGGTGTGGTCCGATTTCTATAACTAAGGAACAGCCTGCATCGATAATTTTTTGCATGCCCTGATGAAAGAGCACAGCATTGCGTACCTGGCTGCTCCAATATTCAGGCTTGATCTGATCGCCGAAGAAATCACCGCTTGTGTTTGAAAGGATGGGAATTCTTGGAGGCGAGATCCGCATTGAGGATGCGGCTTGTGTCAGCTCATCTAATATCGGATCCATCAACGGTGAATGGAAGGCGTGAGATACTTCCAAGGCTTTGATCTGGCGTCCGGCAGTTTGAGCCATGGCGCCAACTTCCGCAACAGCTTCAGCGCGACCAGAGATCACGACAGCGTGAGGTCCGTTGACCGTGGCTATAGTCACATCCGCTTCTTTACCTTGAACCCAGCGTTGCACTTGCTCGGGCGCGGCGGCAATCGCGAGCATGGCTCCGCCTTCGGGTAGTGACCCCATCAAGCGACCGCGTGCTACAACAAAGCGGGTGGCATCATCCAGATCAAGCATGCCTGCGATGCAAGCCGCGACAATCTCGCCGATACTATGACCGATCACATACGCAGGCTCAACGCCCCAATGACGCACCAGATCTGCCAGTGCATATTCAATGGCAAAGAGCGCGGGTTGGACATAACGAGTGTTTTCAAGATATTCAGCAGACTTCTCGCCAAATAAAACTTCCAGTAATGACGCACCCAGTTCCGGGTCCATGATCGAGGCGATGCGGTTGATCGTCTCGCCAAAGCGGGGTTCGCTCTCGTAGAGTTCGCGTCCCATGTCCGCGTATTGTGCGCCTTGTCCTGTAAAGATAAAAGCGATCTTGGGTTTGACTTTGGCAAAGGTTTGCCCGTGAGCCATACCTTTGGGCGTACGCCCATCGCGCCACGCTTGAAGTTTTTGCCGGACATCTTCTTTGTCTTTCCCGACGATCGCCAGTCTTTGTGTGAGTTGCGTACGCGCCAGTGCGGCGGTGAAAGCAATATCACGCAGCGGACTCTGATTCTCTTCTGCGAGAAAATCGATCCATTGACCTGCCAGTCTATCCAGGGAGGCCGGCGATTTGGCTGAGATCACCACCAGCTCACCCGCGCGATCGAATAGACTGCGTTCTGTCTTTTCAGATGATTCTATGGCGGCACTATTTTGAAGCGGGGCTTCCTGCAAAATAATGTGAGCGTTCGTGCCACTGTAGCCAAACGAGTTGATGCCAGCCAGGCGCGGAGTCTCACTGCGGTGCCAGGGAATTCTCTCAGTTGCCACACGCACTGGCGCCTGACCCAAGTCAATGGCGGGGTTCAATTTTTTAAAATGAATACTGGGGAATATTTCTTCGTGCTGAAGAGATAACGCCGATTTGACCAATCCCAACAACCCTGCCCCTGCTTCAATATGACCAAAATTGCTTTTGACCGAACCAACATATAGCGGGCGATCACTAGCTCTGCCTGGTCCATAAACGTTCACAATGGCGCTCATCTCGATGGGGTCGCCAACCGGGGTGCCTGTCCCGTGCGCTTCAACATAACTGATTTCATTTGGATTGATAGCGGTACGAGCCAGGGCGTTACGAATCACTTTTTCTTGCGAACGTCCATTCGGAGCGGTGAGGGCAGGCGTGCGACCATCCTGATTGACCGCTGTGCCGACGATGCTGGCGATGATGCGGTCGCCTCTGGTGATGGCATCCGATTGTCTACGTAAAACAACTGCTACACAACCCTCGCCGCGGATATATCCATCAGCAGATTCATCAAAGGTTGCGCAACGTCCCGCGCGTGACATGAGGCCCAATTTGGAAAAAGCAATATGAATGGCTGGGTGAAGAATGACATTGACTCCGGCAACAATTGCCATTTCGCAATCACCAGCCAGAATACTTTGACGCGCCAAATGCAAAGCCACCAGGGAACTGGAACATGCGGTATCGAGTGTAAGGCAGGGACCTTCCAAACCGAGAAAATGTGAAATGCGACCCGCCGCAATGCTCATCGCATCACCCATCGCATCATAGGCAGTTAATCCCATCGGACCTTCAAAGACACCTTTTAGATGGGAATAATTATTCGTATTCATCATCGCCAGGAAGACCCCCGTGTTGCTATTCATTAATTCTTCGGCAGGTTGACCCGCATCTTCCAACGCATGCCAGACGGTTTGTAATAACATGCGTTGTTGTGGGTCCATGCGTGCAGCTTCGGCATCGGTGATGCCAAAGAAACCAGGATCGAAGTGATATACATCTTCAACAAATCCACCTTTACGCACATAGGTCTTACCAGGCGCAAGTGCATCGGGGTCATAATAAGCATCCACACTCCAACGATCGGATGGAATATCAGTGATAAGATCTCTTCCCTCTCTTAGTGCTGTGAGCAAACCCTCTGTATTTGTGATTTTCCCCGGGAGTGTGCAACCGACTCCGATCAATGCGATTGGATCCGGATTGCCGTTCGTGCTTCCTTGCCGATAAAAAGTCATGTTCCTGCTCCAGTTCTTGAAGTTTTTGTCTGGCGGATATACTTTTGATTACGACATGCTTTACGAATTTACACTCAACCCCCCAATGGATAATTGACTTAATTTCTATAAATAAGATAGAATAAATAATAATAGCAACACTCCCCATTTGTCAATCCCATTACAGTTTATCGAGTTTTACTTCATCGTGATACTATTCAAATCAGATAGTCATTAGAAAGTGAGGACAATATGGTGAAAGATACCACAGCAACTTCAACTGAGATGACACAACCGGTCATCATCGATCTGGGGAAACAACGATCGAAATTAATTAAAGAGCTGAAAAATGGGGAAGGCGAATTATGGGATGAAGTACTTGAAGTTGCCGATGAAGTGAAAGAGATGCTCGGCGCTGAAGCGGAAGGAAAGGTGCTCATTCCTGTGATCATGTTGTATCAGGAAAAACTCGGACGTCGTCGCCTGGATCTGGAAAAACTTATCTTTCCATTGATGGTTAATGACGATGATGATGACGATGACGAGGAGTGACCATGAGTGAATCTAAAAGTGACAAGCCACGTGTGTTGCGCCGAACTGGCGGCAAATTGCAACCTGAAATGAAACCGATTGTCCTCGAGTACACGGGGCGCAAAAAGAAAAGTAAGCCCAAGGCTGAGGAAGGCCAAAACATGTATTCGGAAGGTTTGGAGGATATCCAAGTCCTGGAAGGCAACATGGTCCGCATTGCGCAGCGCGCTGCCAAAGCAGCCTCAAAAGGCATCGATACCTACGAGCAGGAACGCCAGCGCTCAGCCAAAGAAAAGACTGACGGTGCCATCGAGGATTTTTTCAATAATTCTGCCAAAGCCACGAGTGCCTATTTGAAGGAAGCCAGCGATATTCCTGTTGATGTGGTCGAGTCGCTTAATACTGAAGCATATCGCAAACGTATGCGGAGAAATCTGCGCCGCGTTTCCAGATTTATGCGCTTATTTCGCATGTAGCAGACACAATGTTTGAGATCCATCGCATCTCAGGTTTGATAACCCATTAATGATTTTGGTGTAACCACGATAAGCGCCGACAATGTATGACGCCTCAAACTCTGTGAGCGATGATCAGCTTTCTGGCATATTAGCGGAACTGCCCCGTCGGCGGTTTCTGGATGTTTCGCTCGGAGATGCGTCGCTCTCGCAGATGCGCTTCATCTCCTTCAGATTAAATCACTTTCATTCATTTTTGGGGTTATTGAAGTGGTTCCAACTTTTCTTTTATTTCGCCCTACATATTGGCTTGGATATTTTGTTGCGCAGGGATACGCCCAAGCGGCGTGCCTTGTCCTTGCGGCGTGCGTTTGAACGCAACGGCGGTTCATTCGTGAAATTGGGTTTGCATCTCTCCATGCGCCTTGATTTCATGTCCTGGGTTTATAGCAGTGAGTTATCGTGCATGACCGATAAGCGGGAGCCTTTTTCGGTGGCTCAAGCCATTGAGACAGTCGAACGCTCAACCGGCAAACCACTCTCGGCTACTTTTCAACGCTTCGATCCTGAGCCGATCATCTCCACTTCGGTTGCCTGTACATACCAAGCTCAAATGCGAAATGGAAAAAAGGTTATCGTTAAAGTACGACGTCCGGGAATCGGCGAGCAGTTCATGTCAGATATTGAGGCGTTCGATTGGCTACTTTCCATCACGGAATTTCTGACAATCTTCCGCCCAGGGTTGACTCAGAGCATACGTACTGAGTTTCGCGACCTGCTGCTCGAAGAATTGGATTTTGTGCAGGAAGCGCGCCGGCAGGATGCCTTCCGTCGTGCGGCCGCCGAATCTCGCAAAAAGTTTTTCTCCTCACCGCGCATCTATCTGGACTTGACCACCGAAGAGGTGGTGATCAATGAGTTTGCCAGCGGAATCTGGTTGTGGGAATTGCTGGCGGCTGTTGAACATGGCGACCAGGATGTGCTGACGCGCGCGCAGGAAATGAACATCAGCCCTGAACTTGTAGCGAAGCGCTTATTATGGGTGAATTATTGGAGTTGGGGAGAAAATCTATTTTTTCATGCCGACCCAAATCCCGACAGCGTGATTGTGGGGCGCGATAGTACTTTGTATTTCATCGACTTTTCTTCAACAGGTACGTTGAGCCGCACCAAGCGCCAAGCCTTGCGTCAAAATTTGGATTTTGCCTGGGAGCGCGACCCACAAAATATGGCACGCGCTTCGCTGGTTTTGCTTGAGCCTTTGCCGCCCATTGATCTGATCGAATTGATTCAGGAGCTCGAGACGTATAACTGGCAATTGCTCTATTCGATGGAAGCGTCGCCGCATAGTGTGTCGTGGCAGGAGCGCACATCTGCTGCGCAATGGGCGGGGATGATGCAGTTGGTTCGCAAGCATGGGATCTCAGTGGATATCCAGATCCTGCGCTTGATCCGTTCCACGCTGTTATTGGAATCCATGGCGGTGCGTTTGCATCGCGAAGTCAATTTTGTCGATCAATATCAGAGTTTTAAGAATTACCGTGCTGAACAAGCCCGCCGACGCGTGACCGATTCGATGCTGGAACAGTTGGATGGTAAAGGCAACGAGCAAGCGGTCATTCGGCTTGACCGCATTATGCATGCCGTGGAAGGCTTGTTGTTCCGCGCCTCGCACATGCTGGCGTTGCCTTCGGTCAACTTTAATGCGTTGATGAGCAAGTGGTCATTTGCGGTATATAACTTCATGTTCTTTCTGGGGCAGATGGCGATCTTTACGCTGGTCTTTGGAGGGTTGATCAATTTAAATTCCTATTTGAGCGTACACCAATTTGTGGATGTCAGGCGCACCTTTCAAATGATCGTGACAAACTCAATTTATCAAGCCATCTTTTTTATTATGATCTTTGTTCATGGTCGGACGGTTTTGTTCCGCTTGGATGATAAAGAGGTTTAGCTGTGGCGATACAAGAGGAAGTTAAACCCATGCGTGTGCGTCCGGCTGTCTTTGAAGCGGTGCGGGTGTGGAAAAAGCGTCAGAAAGCCGTGGCAGGTTTGGACGAAGAAAGAAGCGCCTATCCTCCGGCAGAGTCGATTTTGCAGAGCCTTCCGCGGCGTCAGCAAGCAGTCCCGCCTGATGAGCGGAAATTGTGGATTCCGTATGTGGATCAGCTCCCGATTCGGAATACTTTTTTTCGTAGTTTCATACGATTGTTTGCGTGGCTGCGGGTCATTCTGACCATTGCGCTGGGCAATTTTTTCGATCAGCTTTTGCGCCGCGATACAGTTGAGCGACGCGCGGGACGCTTTCGCCGGGCATTGGAACGCGCGGGCGGAACATTCGTGAAACTGGGGCAACAACTGGCGATGCGGGTTGACCTGTTGCCGTGGGCGTATTGTGTTGAACTTTCGAAGATGCTCGATCGGATGATACCGTTCTCGACCGAACAGGCTTTGCAGGCTGTGGAGCGCACGATCAAGCGTCCGTGGCAGGAAGTCTTTGCGGTATTCGATCCGAAGCCGATCGGTTCTGCTTCGCTGGCTTGTGTGTTTCAGGCAACACTCAAAGATGGCTCCAGGGTGGTTGTGAAGGTGAGGCGCCCCAATATTCGGGAGCTTTTTGCGGCAGATCTGCAAGTGTTGGATTGGGTGACAAGCCTGGCTGAATTCTTAACCATCCTGCGCCCGGGTTTTACCCAGAAGCTGCGCATTGACCTGCGCGAAGTGTTGATGGAAGAATTGGATTTTCGACGTGAGGCGCGCTTTGCAGATATTTTCCGACGTAATGCGAAAAGCACCGGTTGGAATTTCTTTACTGCGCCGCATGTGTATTTTGAATATTCAGGCGATGAAGTACTGGTGCAGGAGTTTGTCTCGGGTTTGTGGTTGTGGGAAGTGATCGCGATCAATGAGCAAAAAAATACCAGAGGGCTTAAGCTCTTAAAGGATTTGAATATCGACCCGGCGGTGGTGGCGCGCCGAATCCTGCTGGCGTTTTTCTGGAGCGCAGATGAACATGTATTTTTTCATGCAGACCCGCATCCGGCGAATATCCTGATCCGCCCGAACAATGAGATCACCTTTATTGATTTTGGAAGCTGTGGAAGTTTTAATAATCAACAACGTATTGCGCTCGAGCAGATGGTGCTCAGCATGAAGAGCCAGGATGTGGAAGCCATGACACGCGCTTCGTTGAGTTTAATGGAACCTCTGCCGCCCGTGGATGTGCCGTCTTTGGTCAAACAAGCCCAGGAAGAATATATGCGGGTTTTGCATACATTCAATACCCCGGCAGAATACACCCAGTATTGGGAACGCACTTCCGCCCGCCAATGGTTCGTTTTAATTCGGATTTCTCAAAAATTCAACCTGCCGCTGAATCTGCATATGTTGCGCATGATCCGGGCTACATTGTTGTACGATTCGATCGTACTGCGTCTCGATAATCATTTGGATCGTTATGATGAATATACCGAGTTTATGAAGATCCGGGCGCAGTTGGTTAAGCGGAAGTGGCGCAGGAAATTACGAGACACTGCCGGGGACGGCGTTTTTCTGAGCGTTGAAGATCTGGGCAATACGTTTAACGATCTTATGATCCGCGCTCAAACGATCCTGAGCAAGCCCATTGTCAATTTGGGCTCAACCGTCAACAAGGGGGTTTTTGCAACCAGCGTGTTAAGCCGCATGGTTGGGCGGATTATGTTGATCACGTTATTGGGTGTGGGTCTGGTTGGCGCTGTGAACTTCATCACTGGCAATCCGGTCTCGTTTACGCTAACAGCCGGGCAGGTGTTTCAAAGCAAAGTTTATCAAGGATTCCTGGTCGTGGCGTTAATATTCAGCACGCGGCTGATTCTATTCCGCTTACAAGATCGGGACTTAAGCTAATGGTAAGTTTTACTTTGTATTCATACCAGCCTTCCTCGGGAAGGACTTTACCTGGAGGTTATCATGACTGAAATACAGGATCATCTGATCGTTACAAAAGGTCCGCGAACGGGCGAAAAAATACCATTATCCAAACTGCCGATCATAATTGGACGGGAAGAGTCGGTAGATTTTCCAGTTAAGCTGGAAAATATTTCGCGCAAGCACATGCGGGTCTCAAAAGGGGATGCGGGTTATGTTATCGAAGATCTAAACAGTAGTAACGGGACCTTTGTGAATAACGAGCGTCTTGAAAAACTGGGCCAGGTCCAGGATGGCGATATGATAGGCCTGGGTTCTGACTTTGAAATGCGGGCGGTGATTCCGGTAGTGCAAACGGGGGAAGCCACAATTTTTAGAGCGCCATCAAAGGCGAAAGAAGCAAAAGATACGAGCGAAGCCACGGCGTTTATGAAAGCGCCCGCTGCGGCGGACCAAACCATGGCATTTGCGGAAATGCCCCCCATGCCAGTTGTTCCGCCGCGGTTAGTGATTAATGAGTCAGGTCAGGAACCCAGGATCGTTACCATCACCACTGACCGCGTGCGGATTGGGCGACAGGAAGATAACGAAGTTGTGCTGAATAATCATTTTGTTTCACGACGACATGCTGATCTGGAAAAACGTGGACAGGATTACTTCCTCATCCCTTCAACGAATGTTAGCAACACCCTGCTGTTAGACGGCGAACCGGTGATGGAAGCGACCCGCTTGCATAACGGTTCCAAGATCCGCGTTGGCGGTTATGCCCCAGGTGAGATCACTACCATCGACTTTTTAGCGCCTGCCGGTGAAGGTCAGCAGATCATTAAGTTTAAAGACAATAGCACGATGACCATTGGTCGTGATGCAACCAACGCCATTGTGCTCTCGGCGCCGGCTATTTCCCGTTTCCATGCCGAAGTGGAAAAAGTTGGTCAGCGCTACAGAGTCAGGGATCTGCGAAGCAGTAATGGGACATTTGTTAACGGTAAGGCGGTCGCTGGCGATACGTGGGTTCAGCCAGGAGATGCGATTCAAATCGGACCTTATCGCTTTGTCGTTGCCGATGGAGAATTTTCCCAATCTGATCAAAGCGAGGGCGTTAGCGTCGATATTGTCGGTTTGAACAAGTGGGTCAGTAAATCCCTGAATATTCTTCAGGATATTTCGCTGGCCTTTAAACCCAAAGAATTTATTGTGGTGGTCGGTCAAAGTGGCGGTGGTAAATCAACCCTGGTGGATGCGATTGCCGGTTATCGTCAAGCCACGCATGGGAAAGTGATCATCAACAAAACAATTGATATTTACAAGGAGTTCGACGCGATCCGTTCCACCATTGGGTTTGTCCCGCAAAAAGATATCATCCACATGGAGTTGACCGTTTTTCAGGCGTTGGATTTTGCGGCCAAATTGCGTATGCCGCCGGATACAACCTACACCGAGCGTGTAAAGCGCATCAATGAAGTGATGGAAGACCTCGACCTGGGACATCGAAAGGATATACAAATCAGCCAATTGAGCGGCGGCCAGCAAAAACGTGTATCGATTGGTGTTGAGCTCCTCACCAAACCCGGCTTGTTCTTTTTGGATGAACCCACCTCCGGTCTCGACCCGGGGATGGAAACCGAATTGATGCGCCTGATGAGGCGGCTTGCCGATCAGGGACGTACCATTGTCATGATCACCCATGCAACTAAAAATGTCATGCTGGCAGATAAGGTTGTGTTCCTCGCGCGCGGCGGCTTCTTAACCTGGTTTGGTCCTCCTGAAGAGGCATTAGCCTACTTTGACAAATACCGCACCGAACGCGACCGTCGGGCTGGGTCCATGGAATTCGACCACATCTACACCCTGCTCGATAATGACAAGTTGGGGTCTGGTGCAGAATGGGCTGACAGGTTCCGAAAAGAGCCTGCTTATGTTAAATATATTTCCGATCTTATTAAGGATGATCAGGTAACGACTCAGAAGAAAAGGACACCCCAAATAGCCTCGAAGTCTGTGTTGCAACGTAAACAAATTTCGGCGTTCCGCCAATTCCTAATCCTATCCCAGCGGAATTTAAAGATTATGACTCGCGACAAATTTGGTTTGGTGTTATTGATGTTGACCGCGCCCTTGATGGCAATGCTAGACTTCGTCCTTGCATCGGGGGTGGGGCGTGGGGTGTTTACCTTCAATGATGGTAATTTCAACAATGTGATCATCACCTTCATTGTATTGACTAATGACGCCATTCTGGTTGGTGGTTTGGCTTTTATGCGTGAATTGGTAAAGGAACGGGAGATATATAAGCGGGAGAGAATGGTCAATCTGCAGCTCTCAGCTTATATCATGTCCAAGATCTGGATCGCTCTCCTCCTGGCAACCTATCAAGCCGCATGTTACATGGTAATCCGTTATCTTGCGTTTGATATGCCTGGTGGAGTCGTAGATGCGATTTTCTTCTTTGTAACACTCTATTTACTCATTGTTGCCGGAATGATGCTGGGACTTTTTGCCTCTGCTCTTGCCCCCAATGCAAACACGGCTCCGTTGGTGTTAATCCTGTTTATCATACCTCAGCTGGTGTTAAGCGGTGCACTGGTTTCATTGCCCCCTGCGGCTGAAGCGCCTGCATCCAGCCACTGGGCATTCAAGGCATTCATCGGCTTGACCGGTACAGGTTCGGATGTGGCGCGAGACGCGTGCTGGGCACTTACTGAGACAGAGCGTGATAACCTAACCTTGGATGAGAAGAATAATAATTGCATCTGTATGGGTGAAAACGCCTTGCATGAAGACAGTTGTAATTTCCCCGGCCTTGGTAAGTTTTACGATGCAGCTATTGACCAAAAAGATCCATCTAGACCGATAGAGCCGGGCTCAAAACCGGAAGAGCCGGTTCTTCCCCAAAAACCTGCCGATCCAAAAAACCCGAACAGCGTCCGGGATTTGCAGGCATATCTGGACGACCTTAACAAATATGGTGATGATGTATCCAGGCTGCAGGATAATTATAAAGAAAGAATAAATGCATGGCAGAATGAGCAGGAGCATTATAAGGATCAGGTCGAAGACTACCAGAAAGACCTAACCGAACTTAAAGTAAAACGCGCACTTGCTATCGGATCTGCTGAAGCCACCATTCAACGCTACATGGAAGATTACGGTTGGACATTCCTTGATAAGGAGAATCATTCGAACTATTTGGGAACCATAATTCGTACCTGGATTGCCCAACTCATTATCATTGTTGTGGTTTTTACCGGGACAGTCATCATGCAAAAACGACGGGACGTGGCCTGAACCCATGAGCCAGGTAAAACGCATGGTCAGAAACAGACACATTTTGCTCTCAGTTTTCGCGCTTTCGGTGCGAAGGCAAAGGCAAAAAACAGATTTCGATAAAATCTGACCTTTAAAAACAAAACATGTCAAATAGAAGCAACAACTCGTTTTATATAGGAGAACGAAATATGAATATTGACACGAAAATTCCGACAGTAACCATTCCTGGTCCAAAGGGTCGTTTCCTGCTTGGCAGCTTGCCAGAAATTCGAGCTGATCGAATCCAATTCCTGATAGATGCCCAACGCGATTATGGAGATGTTATCCGTATCAATTTTGGGGTGGGTATAGGAATCGGGATCTTTCATCCTGATGGGGTTAAGCAAGTGATGCAGGATAACCAAAAAAATTATTCCAAAGAAACCCCTGCATTCGTCAGTATGCAACCCATTGTTGGAAACGGTTTGTTCAGCAGTAATGGCGATTTCTGGTTGCGCCAGCGGCGTCTGATGCAACCCACTTTCCATCGTGAGAAGATCAACACCCTGTCCGATATGATCGCACAGCAAACCAGCCTGTTGTTGAATAAACTGGAAAGCTCGTCGAAACAGGGGCAGGCAGTTAATTTATCCCATGAAATGATGATCCTGACCCTGGGGATCACAACACAGGCGTTATTCGATCTTCAACTCGAAGATGTGGATGGCAACCTTGGAGAAATGATGCTCCGCCTGATGGGCGATACGATCTTTCGCTTTGAATTTCCTTTTTATCCCCCGGTCTGGTTTCCAACGCTGCGGAACCAACAATTAAAAAATGCGGTAAAGCAACTTGACAAAGTAGTATATGGAATATTTGATGAGCGGCGAAAATATTCTGGTCCTAAGAATAACCTGCTCGATATGCTGATGGCAGCGCAGTTGGAAGAAAGCGAAGCGACTGGCGGCGAACCACGCATGATGACCGATAAACAATTGCGCGATGAGGTTGTCACATTAATGCTGGCTGGGCATGAAACGACAACAGTGAATATATGTTGGACTTTGTATCTGTTGTCACAGCACCCTGAAGTGGAAGCCCGACTGCGTCGCGAAATTGACGAAGTTTTGCGAGGGCGCGTTCCCACTTTGGAAGACTTGCCACGGCTGGAATACACGCGCATGGTGCGTGATGAGAGTATGCGCCTCTATCCTCCGGCATGGCTCACTGAGCGTCACACCATCGCCGATGACGAAATCGGCGGCTACCATATCCCAGCAGGATCCAGGTTGGCTCTTACGCAGTATGTGACTCACCGGCATCCAGAATTCTGGGAAGACCCCGATACGTTCGACCCCGAGCGCTTCAGTGTCGAACGTTCCAAGGGACGACACGAGTTTGCGTTTTTCCCATTCGCAGGCGGAGGACGCCAGTGTCTTGGTAAAAATCTAGCTTTGTTGGAAACCCAGATCATCCTTGCCATGTTGATCCAGCGCTACCGCTTTGAAGTAAAACCAGGTACGCAGGTCATTAGGGAACCTCAGCTAGCCATGCGCATAAGAGATGGTTTATTCATGTGTCTTAAACCGGCGTAAAAGCATAATTATTGCGCTGGTTCTCCTAATATGATGCGGACATAAATTGTCCCACAGCTTTTTTCGGAAACCAAACCGTCATGACCAATCTTTTTGGATCCAGGTCACGGATTCAGGACGCGCTTCTAGCCCAGCCGCTAGCTGATTCTGACATCCATGTTTGGTGCGCATCTTTGGATGTTTCCTCACAAGATCTATTGTATTATCGTTCCATCCTCTCAGAGGATGAAGTGGGACGTGCCATGCGATTTGTTTTTGAAAAAGACCGTATTCACTTCATTGTTGGGCGTGGACTATTGCGAACCATGCTAAGCATGTATTTACATTTAGAACCTGTTCAGATCGAATTTGTGTATGGTCCGTATGGCAAACCTGGCCTAAAACCTGAGCTGACAGATAAATGCCTCGAGTTCAACCTATCCCATTCAAAAGATTTGGCATTGTACGCCCTCAACTGGAATCGCAAGATCGGTGTCGATGTTGAATATATTCAACCCATGCCAAATATGAATAGTTTTGCCGAACTATATTTTTCCCCCCGTGAGACCGCATTTATCAACGCGTTATCTGGGGAAGAAAAAGAACAGGCATTTTTCAAAATATGGACTGGCAAAGAGGCTTTTCTAAAAGCCAATGGCAGTGGGCTGACTGAGCCACTCAATGAAGTAGAAATATCCCTTGAGACCTGGAAAACCTTTGCGCTAAACACTCGTGGCAAAGACAAACCACAAACCAAGCGCTGGCGTCTCGAAATGTTTGATCCTGCTCCGGGTCATCAGGCTGCACTGGTTGTTGAAGGAGATTCGGGTCAGATCACATTCATGGATATTTGATGAAGGCGCGAAGACAGACTGTATCGTGGCTTGCGTTCCATGCTGATGGTCCTGGAGACCGTCCAGGACTATCAGATCGAAATCCTGTTGGCAAAGGAAACTTTCGATTCCAAGATTACACCTGTCCGTGCTTGGGCTGCCCAGATGGAATTGGATGGCATGAAAGAACGGATGGGAATGGGCGTCAAGGCGCGGCTGAAAGCGGGAAAAGCAAACACCGGGCAAGACCGTTATGGCTATCTTTGCATAGAGGACAAGATCCATAATGTGGAAGAAGGGGCAATGAGGCTTTGCTCACACTCCAAAAATGCGGTAATCTACAAAATGAAATTATATGGAAATGTGGGAAGCAAAAAACACCCTGCAAAATGCAGGGCGTTTTTTGTTCTTATTGACTGGTTCTTGCCGCCTACGCGCCACCTACGCGTTTACGAAATTTATACCCGTATACCGGATTTATACCCCACTGGACAGATTCTTGTTTGCCTATGAGGCAAAAATTGCACTCGGTGATCTTGTTTATGGTGGGTCCGAAGTCTGTTACTTCTGGTTGTTTAGGCGACGCAATAAGGATGTACTTCCTCAGTATCGCTATGCAGAGTTAAAAGGGCAGTTTCACTCATAGGGGAGAGCTGCCATAGTGATAACAATTGCGCATATATCCCACGCGGCCACAGCCTGCTAAATAGGAGTGATATGTGGCTACGGTCCCATGACAACGGGACAGGCAATTTGCTACAGTGTGGATGTAAGCCCAACCCCATCTTATTCTTAAGGAGAAACCATGAAAAAGATATCGGTAACCATTTTTATCGCTCTGGCGCTGGCATTGCTACTCAATGCTACCACTGTTGCTGCGAAGGCAGAACGGACGGTTCTTGTCGGTACAGAGCACATGTACTTTGGAATGCCAGGCCGAGTGTGGCTCGCGAACGGGATGGTTCAACAGCGGGATGTCCCCCTTACAGGAACGTTCGACTTCGGGAGACTCAAAGGCACTGAGACACAGCTTGGCAATGCCACATTGGATCCTGTCACGGGCAACGGTCATGTGTGGGGCGCCGTGACATACATAGATAGTGCTGCTGGAATTACATGCTCTGGAACTCGCCAGGGCAAGATCATAAATTTCCTGATTTCAGCAGAGATTGTTGCTCGATGCAGCGATGGCTCACTCCTGAAAGGCACCCTGAAAGATGTCAGCATCGTCGTTCCCCCTGGATCACCTGGTCCCCTGACTAAAATTGTACCTGGGAATAGCCCCTGCCTTCGGGCAGGGGCATCATCCCGTTGCAGGTTGTTGGGGGCAAAATGGATTTGTTGTATCGGCTGAGCCGATCGATGGGACAATCTTGATTCCGTAGTAGCAAGTTTCATTCCAGCGGGTGGTCGGATGGAGAACACCTTGATTTATTTAGACCCACGGCTTCTACCCTCCGCAAAAATAGGACTGGCTTGGGACACCGGTCTCATGACAACAGGACAGGTTACCTTGTATAGTGTCTGTATAAGTTACACAGAAAACTATTCGTTTGGAGGTAGCCATGAACATCCATTTTCCGCAGGTCGACAAGAGATCACAATTGTCTTCCTATTTTCTGGCGGCGTTCGCCATCTGCACGGCGATGATGCTGATCCTGAGCTTCGGTCAATTCTTTGAGCAGCGCTGGAGCATGCCTTCTGGCTCCTCGCAAGTGGTTCCTGCAGAAAGCACCAGCGTGCCGGTTGCCATTCCAGCACCCCTTCCGCCCCAGGATCAAATTCAAATATCAGTTACACCGTTGCGTTCTGTTAATGCAAATCCTGTTCCACAAGCTGTTCCCGTACCGGCACCTTCTGTGCCATAATAGAAAGGAGATGAATATGAATGCTCGACGCTTATCATTAATGTTTCTTGCTCTGGTTCTATCTGCCTGTAACGCGCTCGCTCCTGCGCCAACTCCCACTCCGATTCCCTTGCCACCTCCACAACATGTGGAAAGTGCCTTCCAATGGCTGGAAACCCATGCCATGCTGAAAGACAACGTGGATTGGATTGCGTTGCGGAACGACACTGCCGATATCGTTGCGAATGGCAGGACGGCTGCAGATACGCGTCCTGCCATCTGTAGGGCCCTGCGTGAATTAAAGGACGGCAATGTCGGGATGCTGGTCCCAGGGTTGGAAACTCCCAATTTCTATACCGGCTACTATACGCTTTATCCGCAAAATGAGGTAATCATCCGCATCGATCCAGACAGCCCGGCGGAGAAAGCGGGACTGCAGGTTGGGGATAAAATCGAGCAAGTGAATGGACATGCCCCAATACCATACGGTGAGATGGACGCCTATCCACCCTGCAATGAGAGGCCAATCGATACCAGCACGCAGGAACACCTCACCATCAACCGCGCTGGTCAATCCATTCAAATTGTTTTGGATAAAACAAAGGAAATTCAAGGAAGGGATCCCTATCACGCTCCACAGGGAAAGCGCCTGGATTCAAATTCAAGCGGTATCGGTTATATTGAACTCAGCGTGGAAAGCGGCGCCCATCTTGAATATGCAGGCGATGTTCAAAAGCTCATGAGAGACATGGATAATTCACCGGTCTGTGGCTGGATGATCGACCTGCGGCGGAATCCATGGGGTGATATCTGGTCGTATATCGCCGGGGTCGGTCCCATCCTTGGGGAAGGTGACCTGGGCGGATTTGAATATCTCGACGGCAGGCGTGAGCCTTGGTCCTACCGCAACGGGGAAGTGTTCTGGAATAATGAATACCGTTACGAGAGCCAGGTAGACGGCTCGATCTATACACCGAAACGCGTTACCTCTGTCGCGCTGTTGACCAGCCCCGCAACCCAGGCTGCCGCCGAATTGATGCTGGTTGCCTTTCAGGGACGCCCGGATATCCGCACTTTTGGAGAACCGACACGCGGACTGCCAACGCTTCACACACATACCGTTCTGAGCGATGGTACGATATTGTACGTGAGCGGCGCAAATTCGTTCGATCGCAACGGGATCGTTTATAGTGGCTCCATCGCTCCGGATGTATTCGTGGCAAATGATTGGTCGAAATTTGGAACAGAGCAGGATCCCGTCATCCTTGCAGCGATGGATTGGCTTCAATCGCAATCCGCCTGTAATCCGTAGATCAGGTGGAACGATAGCGAAAGGGAATATATGGCACAAGCGACTATCCCGTCTGCGACCCGCACGCATCTTGAAAAGCCCTGGCTGCTGCCGGTACGCATCCTCTGGCTGGCTGCCGTACTGATCTCCCTGGGCTTGTTCATTGCCGGTCTGCCACTGCGTGCCAGGGAGATTCGTGCCCCGTACGTAGGGAATATCCAGGCGACGTTGACCGAAAATCAAGCGGGAGAGGTGATCGTGTCGCCATGGGCTGGTTCCACTGCTGCACGAGCAGGTGTGCTTCACGGTGATATTTTGTTGTCCATTGAGGGTGTTCCGGTCACTTCGCCAGAGCAGGCAGAAACTCTTGTCGAAGGTGCGCTCGGATCGCAGGTCACCGTCACTGTGCGAACCGGTCAATTCCCGCCGCGCCAGCTCACAGTGACGCGTGAAAGTATGGCAGGCGATGCCCTGTTGAAATATGGATTATCGAGTCAATTCGCGACAGGTTTTGTATTGGCGAGCGAGATCCTTTTTGCTCTTCTCTGTCTTGGGATCGCCTTCGTGATCTTCTGGTATCGCTCCGATGACTGGATGGCGCTGTTCTCGGCGCTCGTCATCACCATGATCCTGATTGGTTTATCGCTTCCCGTGGTAGCGTTCGGGGACAGCTTGAATAACACAGAGTATACGATATGGTTCGACCTCTGGTTTGCGCTCAGCTTTGGATTATTGATCCTGTTCTTTTATCTTTTCCCCGCTGGACGATTCGCTTCACGACTCAGCCTGGGTCTGGCTGCCACCCTCGGACTCTGGCTAGTGCTGGGGCTTTTCAACCCTTCGCTGCTGCTGTGGTATCAACCACGATTGACGTATATCGCCTTAGCTTTGGTCTGGGTCGCAACAGGAGTCATTTCACTCGTTTACCGGTATCGCCATTCCGAGCCATTTCAACGACAGCAGATCCTCTGGATCGTGTGGGGAGCGGCCGCCGCCGCAGTGGGTTTGATGCTGCAGATATTTCCGACACTCTTCAATCTATCTCCATCCATGCGCCTGCTGTACGACTTTGTGCTTTATCCCATGGGACAAGTGTTCAAAGCCTGCCTGCCGTTGTCGATCGGCTTTGCCATCCTGCGCTACCGGCTATGGAACATCGATCTCGTTATCAACCGTGTCCTGGTCTATGGATCGCTCTCGGTATTGACGATGCTGGGATATTTGGGAACGGTCCTGGTGATGCAGGCCTTATTCACAGGTTTATCCAATCCGGTGATCTCCTTCTTCGCAACAGGGCTTGTAGCGATCCTGTTTGAACCGTTGCGACAGCGATTGCAACGTGGAGTGAACCGGATGATGTACGGGGAACGCGATGACCCGTATGCCGTCCTGACGCGCCTGGCGGGGACTCTCGAGCAGACACCCACCACGAACGAAGTGCTTCCGTCCATAGCGCAAACCATCGGGCAGACACTCAAAATTCCGTACGTGGCGATCCTGCTCGATCAAGGTGGTGACGAACGATTGGCAGCTTCTTTTGGTGAGCCGGTTCATGAGCTCCTTTCGTTTCCACTCATGTATCACGGTGAAACGATTGGACAACTGCAGCTTGCCCGCCGTGCTCCCAATGAACAATTTTCGAATGCAGATCTACGCCTGATCGAGAGTATCGCGCATCAGGCAGGAGCCGCAGCGCAAACAGTGCGGCTCAACGCAGAGTTAATTCGCTCGCGTACGCAGATCGTCAACGAGCGCGAGGACGAACGCCTGCGTATCCGCCGTGACCTGCACGATGAATTGGGACCCGTGCTCGCCAGTCAGGGACTCAAACTGGCAGCCGCACGGCAGGTCATTCGCACCCGGCCTGAAAAAGCAGAGAACCTTGTGAATGAAGTCATCCAACAAAGCCAGCAGACCGTCGCAGATGTGCGACGATTGGTGCACGGATTGCGCCCGCCGGCATTGGATCAAGTGGGCTTGGTGGAAGCCGTCCGAGACCTGGTGAGAAACGAGGGTAGCGGACTGAACTTTGATGTTTCTGCACCCGCGGGTGGCTTGCCCTCTTTGCCCGCCGCGGTGGAGGTCAATGCATATCGCATCGTTTTAGAAGCTTTGAACAACGCTGTGAAGCATGCCCACGCCGGTCAATGCATTGTAAAATTCGGTTTTGAGGCAGATACCTTAGTGATCCACATTGAAGATGATGGCGTTGGGATGCCAAAGGAATATCACGCCGGAGTGGGTCTGCGATCCATGCGGGCGCGCGCCGAAGAAATTGGAGGCGCGCTGCATATCGAATCGCGTGAGCCGCATGGAACACATCTCATTGCCCGATTACCATTATCCTCCTACTAGGAAAGAGAGCAGGTTCAATGTCCCCTATCAAATTGATGATCGCAGACGATCACAGACTGTTTCGTGAAGGTCTGAAAGCTTTGCTTGCCGTCACAGACGACATCGAGATCGTTGCCGAGGCGGAAGATGGCGATAGCGCGCTGAAGAAATGTAAAGAACTGCAGCCGGAAATCATCCTGATGGACATCAACATGCCAGGGCTCAACGGTATTCATGCCACCCAGCAGATTCTTGAGAAGTTCCCACAGATTGGCATTATCATGCTCACGATGCTGGAAGACGATACGTCCGTTTTCAACGCCATGCGCGCTGGCGCCCGAGGGTATCTATTGAAGGGCGCCGATCCGCAGGAAGTCTTAAGTGTGATACGCGCCGTGGCAGAAGGACAGGCACTGTTTGGTCCGGCAATTGCCACGCGACTGATGAACTTCTTTAAAGAATTGAGTCTAAAACCGATTGCTACTCAAAGTAAAGCAAGCTTTCCCGAACTGACCGAACGTGAACTGGAAGTTCTCCGCCTTATCTCGCAGGGACTCAACAACATGGAGATTACACAAAAGCTGGTACTTAGCCCCAAGACAGTGCGAAACCACATTACAAACATATTTAGCAAACTACAGGTAGCTGATCGCGCACAAGCAATCGTTAGGGCAAGGGAAGAGGGAGTGCAATAAGGTTGATAGAGAAAATACAAATTATCTCAAAGAGGTAACAAACAACTAATCGTCACTCAATTTTCAGAAGCACCAGAGGTGATTCCTATAAAAAGATCAACATGATCGAGAATGGAACCAGAAATCCGCTTTTGGTATTTAGTAACTGCAGCAGATGCAACCAAAGGCTTTGGTAAGAGTTGGATAGCGGCATGATTGTGTATCGGAATGCATAGACGAAAAAACCCCTATATGTAGGGGTTTTTGATCATTTACGCTATTTTATTCTTTATTTAGTGGGCATAAAGCCGCGGACGAAATTTATACCCGTATATCAGATATATACCCCGCTGGTCAGATTTTAGTCGAGTTGTAGTCTATTCTATGTTATCAAGTTCAAGTAGACCCATGGAGGAAACCAAAGCCATTTCTCACGTCCGCTTGCTCAACTCATCGAACCCTTTTCTTGCCTTTTCCAGCAGCGCCTCATCTCGCCAGCTCGAAGGAATCTTCAACTTCTTTTCCTCGAAGGGCTTTCCCACGCGGATATGAAAATAGCGCGTCTTATTGTCGGGCAGGTGATATTCTTCACGGAAGCGTGTGAGCAGGAGATTCATCTGTCTCTCGATATCGTCCGATGGGCGGAACACCATACCATTCGATTTGCAGTTCCACATTTTTTCACAACGGCAATTTACGGAAATCCCATCCTCGGTCATCGCCCACCAGCGCACCGCTAATTCGCTTTGCCTGCGAATCATATAGGCGGTGATCATCCCTTCGGCGGGATCGCAATACACCTCAACATAATCAGCAAGCGGCTTGGGCGGCGCGACACGCAAGCGAGCTTGCGTCTGCGGAGTCGGTTTCACTTTTTGGATTTCCTTCCGCGCGGTTTTTCGGGCAACATTCTGCGGATCAGAAACCACTTTCGCGGACGCGTCCTTCTTCCCCGAACTTGATTCTGCTTCTTCGACTTTTTTCTCAATCCCGATGATTTTACGCGGCTCCCCATTCAAGGCGTGACATTCGCCCGCGTGTTCGGCGCAGGTCACACGCTGACATTCCCTGCAACGCGTCAAACTGTGGACGCAAATCGGGCGCGCACATACAACGCACTCGGTCACTTCCTTCGCGCAAGTTTGGCAAAACGTTCGCTTGCATTCCACACACTGTGGCGCGAGACATTCCGCGTGAACCAGATGACCGTTTTCGCACAAATGCAAAGTCGTCCCGCCGCGCTTGCAGACGTCGCACGGCAATGGCTCGATCGTATGCAACAGCGGATTCCACGTCACCGTGCGTTTGACCGTGGATGTGCGCTTGTGAATCTCCACCATCAAATCCAATTTGGGAACGCCGATGATGGCAAGGTTGACCAATTCCAGTTGAATTCGCAGATGATATTTTTGCTCCACGTCCAGCAATTTTGATTCGCGCTCCGTGTTGATGACCGTGACCTTTGTTTCCAACGTGGAACGGCGCTCTTCATCTGCTTTTTGTAAGCGCCTCTGCGCGTCTTTGAGCAGACCGGCGTAATAGTCGTTCAAGCGCGCGCGGTCAAGTTCGAGGAAACGCGCCAATCTTTTTTGCAGGTTCGATAGGGTTTCGCCCAATTCATGTGGGACAGCCTGACGGGCGCGTTCCAAAAGCGCGGAGAGAGTCTTTGGGCTGAGGGCAGGCTCATTATTCCAAAACGCGGGCGCGGAGAGTACGTGAAGAAATTGATTCTCCTCATCGAGAATCCCCAGCCGCTCGATCTCCACCCCGCTGACGGGATATCCGTTTTGCAGGTCCATCCACACAGGCAAAACCAACTCACGCTTTTCATCGGCGACCAAACTCACCTTGAAGTTGAATCGCACGTAATGGTGATGGCGGACTTTTTCCTTCTCGGCGGGGATGAAAAAGATTTTCGCGTTCGGCAGCGAAAACGCTTTTTCGATCTCGGAGGGTAATCCAGGTTTGTCGGGTCTGACGTTATTGATGAAGAATTGCCCATTCGCGCTTTGTCCGCGTAATTCTTCGACGATCGTTTCGATCAGCGCGTGTCCATAATGCAAAAAGGTCACGCCATTCTGTTGGCGCGCCGCGTCAAAGACAATCTTCTGATGCGGGGAGATTCCCCAGCGCCCCGCTGCTTCATCGGGTAGCAGGACTTCATACGCACCGTAAGCAGGCGGTTCCACCAACGCGCCGACCTGGCGGAAATATCCCAGCACAAGTCCTTCGAGGGAAGTTGAATCTTGGGGCATGTTTAATATTACAGCGTAAAGCTGCTCACTACGCCGTCCTCGGCGTAGCCTGAGCGCCGCCGTCCCATAGGGATGCTTCGCAAAGGACGGCGGCTTGAGCCTGAGAATCTTGAACCATGTTTATTCAGCTGAGAAATCCTCTCCGAACAACGCTTCGTCATACTCCTGCGTTTTCTGATGTGCCTTGCGCGCCTCGACCAGTTTGTTGCCGAGCTGATCGAAGTTCGCGCGCAGGTCTTCCTCGTTTTGCGCGCCAAGCCATGCATGTACCAGCAAATCCTCAAAGTCGCGCTCGTCTTCGATTTGACCGAGGATCATGTCCATTTCGCCGATGACCAGCTCGAACATGTTGAGCTTCTGGTCCAGGATTTCAAGCAGGTAATCCTCCACCGTGCCGCGCGCGGACAGGTTATAGATTCGCACGTCGCGCGTTTGCCCCACGCGGTGGATGCGTCCCACGCGTTGCTCGATCCGCATGGGATTCCAGGGAATGTCGAAGTTGATCATCGTGCGGCAAAATTGCAGGTTGCGCCCTTCGCCTGCCGCTTCGGTGGAAAGCAAAATATTCGCGTGGCTTTCGAAATCCGCGATGGCTTGATTCTTGGAGGGCATGTCCATCTCGCCGTGATATTGCACAAAATCCACGCCCATCTTTTGCAAGAGTTCGGCAAGTTTTTCCAGTGTGCGGCGAAAGTGCGTGAAGATGATGACCTTCTCTGTAGGATCGTGCAAAATCGTTTTGAGCAATTTCTCCAATGCTTCCGCTTTTGCCCATGAATGAATTTGAGCGGAGCGCTCCGCGAGACCGAGCAAACGCTGGTGGCTTTCTTCATCGGTGATGCGCGCGCCAAGTGAACGCAGAGTCGCCTCGGCTGCCTTCGGGCTGCTGCCAATCTCGCGTTGTAGTGTCAGCAGCGCAAAGCGATCCGTCTGGCGGATTGTTGCGGACTGTGGGGACTGCAAAACCTCTTGACTTTGCTCCGAAGTTGTTTGTTCCAAAGTCTGGCCCCGCAGCAGTTCGCGCACGCAGTTGCTCACCGCTTTGTAAAACTCAGCTTCTTCATCCGAAAGATTCAAGCGCACGGTATTCGCCTGTCGCGGCGGCAGGTTGATGTTCACCTGGCTGCGCGTGTGACGGACCATCACGTCGCCGAGCAGTTCACGCAGCTGGCCGCGATTCTTCGGCAAGCGCGGGTCGCCGCTGACCACGAATTGTTTGCGAAATTCGCGCGGCGTTTTCAACTGCCCGGGCTTGAGTAGCGTAATCAGGTTGTATAGTTCGTCGAGATTATTCTCGACGGGCGTGGCGGTCAACAGCAAAATATATTTGCGCTGTAACTCGTTGACGAACTTCCACGAGGCGCTGTTGCGATTCTTGAGATGATGAGCCTCGTCCAGCACAATCATGTCGAACGGGATTTGAGAAAGCCGGGCGCGATGTTCGGCGCGGCGCGCGGTGGCGAGTGAAGCGATCAGCAACGGAAATTTTTCCCACGCCTCTGATCCAGCCATGCGGAATTCCGCGTCGGCGGTCGTGACGAATCCCGTCAGTCCGAATTTAACCGCGAGTTCCTCGCGCCATTGCTCCACCAGTGAAGCAGGCGTCACCACCATCAACCGCTGAATGATATTTCGTGCGAGATATTCCTTAATGACCAATCCCGCTTCGATGGTTTTACCCAAACCGACTTCGTCACAGAACATCCCACGTCCGCGGAAACGGCGCAGCATGATCTGCGCCGCGCGCGTTTGATAATCGAACAGCGTAAAACGCAACTGGTCGAGGCAGATCAACTCGTCAAAACCGCTTACCAACCGCGCGTACTCGGCCCACAGGCGCAGGCGATACACTTCGCGGCTGGCGAATTTCCCCTCGCTGATCGTTTTAAAGATGGATTCGTCAATGGGTGTTAATTGAATATCAGGCGCCGAGTTCATCAATACAGGATCTTTTCCACATAATGATCTTTGCTTTCATGCTTTTCAACACAGTCCTCGCACAAAATCCTTTCTTCCTCTGGATTCTTTGTGCAGGTCGCGCACACGTAAATCGCAGTAGTTTCTTTTCCCTTTTTCAGACACTCCACACAATTGGCGTATTCGGGCGTGTTGCGCTTTGCCTCACGCGGATACTTCGCGTTGGGTTGAGGCGGTTCAATTGCCTCAAGAGTCAAAACATGTTCGATCCAATCCCCAAAATCGAAAACGTATTTTAGCTTGTTTCCCGCTGCAAGTTCAAGTTCGGCAATGATGACATCCGCGCCGTCGCCTCCGCCGAACGGGTCCACGCTGCCCAAATCCACTTCGCGGTAGCGGGTGGCGCCGCGCTTTGCGCCTGCGCGCGCTCCGCGCGGAACAAGTTTCCAAAATCCGCCAAGATGGTCAAAGTCGTGATCGAATACGTCAACAAGAATCCTGTTGAAGTCTGAAAGCGTGTTTTTGCCTTGAACCTCGATCATGCGCCAAATCTTGGGGCGATATTTTAATTCCGCCTTGAAACGATATACTTGTTCTTTTGATTCTCTTGAAACGGATTTCTTTTGCGGTTTGCCTTTGTTTCCGCTGATTTCCTCGAACAAAGAGTCCAGCATGGATTTTTTCCCGTCGCGGTACACGATATCCCAGCCGTTTGTTTCCATGCGTTCGTCGTTCGATAAGAGCATGATCCAATGATAGGGCGGATAACCGTCTTTTTCGGGAAGGCGCGCGTACGCGGTGGGCAATGCTTCGTTCAGGAGAATCCCTTCGTATGATGAATTCTCCAGCAACTCATAAAGTATATCGGCAAGCAGGCGGTTACGGCTTTCCAGCAGTTTTGCGTTTATCTGTTTGTAAGGCTCGTGTTCCATTTTAAGAACGCCATTCACGCGGTCCAAAATAGTGAACAGCAGGTGATCCTTTGGGGCAAACCTGCGCGCACGCAGCCATTCAGATATGTGGCAATAGTAAAAGGCCTGTTCAGAAGTCCCGAAGATTCCCTTGACCTTTTTATTGACGGCATTTACTTTGAATTTAATCGCCTGCCCGTCCGTATCCACCAAACGCAGGTTTGCCAGGTTGAATCCGTTTGGCAAATAAAAAGAAAGCGCAATGCCAACATCAAAAAAGCCCTTGTTCACTTCTTCGCGGCTCAAGACCATGCGAAAGCGGACTCCCTGCCACGCAGTCTGCAGGGGCACAATGGTATTGGAATCCAGATAGACCAATTGCCGCCCAACGGCTTCCTTGATTTTCTTCTCTGCTGCCTTTACCGGGTCTTTTGAGGTGGAGGGGCGCGCGGCGGAAATCTTCTGCGCCAGTTCCAAAACTGACATCGGCGCGGATACCTGGCGTAGGATTTTCTCAATTACTTGATCGTACGTCGGAGCAATATCCTGAGGACGGAGCATGAGAATCTCCAAACCGAAATGGCATGGCGCAAGTGTAACATAACCGCTCGTCCACCCGACTGCTACGCTTGTAAGTTCATATTGTAGGCAACTCAACGCAAGACGCACCACCTTATTCCTCGAAGTTCTCACATCCTTGATGCTCGAACGTCAACAGCCCCGCGCGGGCTGGCAGCGATTGGCGCACACGCCCCAGTCCCTGCCGAGTTTGACTGGGAATTTGAGGAAATGTTTGCAGCCACAGGAACAATCCGCGCCGTCGCGCTCGCCGTAGGTTGGAAATCGGAGGGGAGATGACGGCAGATGGAGTGTAAATGCTCGCGATAAGAATTCATTGAGCTATCCAGCCTCGATAATTATTCTAGTCCTCGCAGATCGAATGCTTCGAGTTTGACTCGCCGAATCCATGCTCTGATCTGCCTTGGTGTGGCACCACAAATCTGAGCGGCTTGTGGGAAAGTTCGTTCTCCAAATATTGTTTGTCTGCATATGCTCAAAATATTAAGCGCATTGCGTGCATAAAGATGCGTAACAATTCGAGAGCCATATCCCACACGACTACTCCACGACTCTGCCAATCCTGTTTTTCAAAAGGAGTCAGCCAGTCCGGGCAGTCGAGTGGGAAGCGAAGTACCTCTCAGCGTTTATATGCATTCCCCAAGTAATTCGATTGAGAACGGGTGGTGAATAGTTCAACGTGGGACACCTGCTGTTTAGAAGTTTGCCGGCGGTTCAGTATAAAGCAGGCAAGCCGTACCCAGTAGAAAATCAATTCGTGAAGAAAAAGTGGCATGATTGTGTATCGGAACGTTAAAACGAAAACACCCCTATCTGTAGGGGTATTCATTCGTTTCACTTGTTTTTTTCTTTATTTGGTGGGTACATTCCAAGCGGGGCGAAATTTATACCCATAGACGATCAGTCCGCGCTCGTCGCCATCGTTGCGCATTTTGCGGGTGACCATTTCAACGGGCATGCCGATCTCAACGGCATTGTTGTCTACATCGGTCAACTGCGCGGTGACCATGGGACCTTCATCAAGCTTGACGAGGGCAACAGTGTAGGGAGCGTTGGCGTCATATCCGCTGGGAGCTTCGTAAACGGTGGTGTAGGAATACACTTCACCCTTGCCGCTAAATGTGTAAAGGGTTTTGGCTTCGTCGCCGCAGTTCGGGCAGACATCGCGCGGGGGGAAGATCTTGAAATCGCAGTGTGGGCAGACTTCGCCGACCAGTCCGTAGCGTTGTTTTTTGAGTCTCCAATGTCGTGGGATTTCCATGGTTATAAATTCCTTTCTATAATTGCTTTCTTATGAATCTAATTCTATTCAGAGGGACTCTCAAATACTCTCAGAAAGGCATCCTTTCGTTAATGTTAATAGAACTCTTATCTTTTACATCTAAATAGGGTTTGCATATTGGAAATGTTATCGAAGCGAATCAAGTATCGGCTGGGAACGAGGCGGTCGCAGTTCATCCCGTATAATATAATCATTCATCCATGAAAATATTATTGATCAATCAAGCTTTTGTTTCGCCCGATGAGCCGGGACATACGCGTCATTTTGAAATGGCGCAATTTTTGCGCGCGCACGGACACGAACTCGTCATCGTCGCCAGTGACTTGAATTATCAAACCGGAAAAAAGACCATTGAGCGGAAAGGATTATTTGCCGAGCAGGTGATCGAAGGCGTGCGGGTTATGCGTGCGTATATGTACCCGGCGCTGCATCGCAGTTATTTTTGGCGCATCATTTCGTTTTTTAGTTTTATGTTCAGTTCTGTCTGGACTGCGTTGCATGCCCGCGATGTGGACCTGGTGATGGGCACGACGCCGCCGATCTTTCAGGCGGTCTCGGCGTGGGTGGTGGCGTTGATTCGGCGTAAGCCGTTTTTGTTGGAGGTGCGTGACTTGTGGCCCGAGTTTGGCGTGAGTATGGGCGTGTTGACCAACCCGGTGCTGATCGCGTTGGGGCGCTGGCTGGAGAAATTTTTGTATGCGCGTGCGACGCATATTCTGGTGAACTCGCCTGCGTATAAAGAATATATGATCGGCAAAGGCGTGCCGGAAAAAAAGATCACGTATATCGCCTACGGCACGGATGTGGACATGTTCAACCCGCAAGTGGATGGCTCGTCGATTCGTGGTGAGTTGGGATTACAGGATAAATTTGTGGTGTTGTATGCGGGTGCGTTGGGACAGGCAAATGACATTGATACGATCCTGTGTGCAGCACAGCGCTTAAGTAGCCACAGAGAATACAGAGAAAATGAGTTTTTCTCAGAGAGCTCTGTGGACTCTGTGGCTAAGCAAATAGATTCTGATGAAGCAGATCGAATCCGATTTGTGCTGTTCGGTGATGGCAAGGAACGTCCGCGGTTGCAAAGTGAAGCGGAGCGGATGAAGTTGACGAACGTTATCTTTGCAGGCGTGCGCGCGAAAAGGGATATGCCGCTGGTCGTTGCCGCTGCGGATGTGTGCCTTGCGATCCTGCAGGACATTCCGATGTTCCGCACCACGTACCCGAACAAGGTCTTCGATTACATGGCGGCGGGACGTGCGACAGTGCTGGTCATTGACGGCGTCTCGCGTCATTTGATCGAGTCGTCGAATGGGGGAGTGTTTGTGCAACCTGGGAATGATGAATTGCTTGCGAAGACAATCCTTGAACTTTCTAAAGATTCGGAGCGTGTAAAACAAATGGGACAAAATGCCCGCGACTATTTGGTGAAGCATCTGGACCGTCGCGATAAGTTGAATGAAACGTTGGATTTGCTCATGAAGTTGGTGAATTAAAACTAAACCACAAAGGAGCACAAAGGGTCACAAAGTTTTTCCTTCGTGCTACTTGGTGACCCTTCGTGGTGAGAAATATTTTTATGAAAATCTTCGTCACCGGTGCGACCGGGTTCACGGGTTCACGTGCTGTCCCTTTGTTATTGAAAAACGGATACGAAGTTCGCTGTCTCTATCGCGCTTCCAGCGACCGCTCATCTCTTTCTGGTTTGAATATCGAATGGGTATTGGGAGATGTTTCCGATTCTCAATCGTTGACCTCCGCCATGCAAGGTGCAGACGCCCTCGTCAACATCGCCTCACTCGGTTTCGGTCACGCGGACTCGATCATCAGCGCGGCACAAAACTCAGGCATCAAGCGGGCGGTCTTCATCAGCACGACCGCTATCTTCACGCAACTCAACGCGGGGAGCAAGAAAGTCCGTGTGGCGGCGGAACTTGCCATCGAAACGAGCGGACTGAAATCCACCATCCTGCGCCCGACGATGATCTACGGCAGTCCACGCGACCGCAATATGTGGCGGCTGATCCGTTTCATGCGTTATTCTCCGATTGTCCCTGTCTTCGGTGATGGGCAGTATCTGCAACAACCCATCCATGTGGACGATGTTGCACAGGCAATGGTAAGTTGTATATCGAACGACAAAACCATTGGCAAGAGTTACAACATCGCGGGCAAACATCCGCTGACATACAATGAGGTCGTTGATACGATTGCCAGACAGATGAACAGGCGCGTATGGAAATTTCACATCCCATCCAAACCTGTCGTCTCCCTGCTGAGACTCTTCGAGCGGATTCGGCTTCCCTTCCCCATCAAAGCGGAACAGGTCTTGCGGCTGAACGAGAACAAGGATTTCAGTTATGCCGAAGCGCAAGAGGATTTTGGGTTTAATCCGCTTTCATTTGAGGATGGGATAAGGCTTGAGTTAAGTTCTCTGAAATAGTTGTTGATCGATGAGAACTGAGCGACAGCGAGGTCTGTATCGATGTCAACCTTTCAATTTGAAAGCAGCGGAAGTGTCTTTCAAAGTCATTGAGGTCTGAATGGGATTATCTATTTCATCTTTCCGTGAGAAAGGTTACAATGAGTTCCATAAATGATTGCAAAGTTTACTAACAAGGAAAGTGAATTCGTCATCTTCCTGCTCATAAATTAAGTTTGTTCTAAATACTCAGCGCCATCAAGGGACTGTCAGGCATGAATTCTCTTTACTCAAACCTCTTGTAAATTGATCATGAAAAAGAGTCAACTAAACGAGAAAGAATCGCTGTATCAAACCATCTTTGACACGATGGCAGATGGAATAATTATCCAGGATGCATCAACCGACTTGGTGGTGCAATCTAATCTGTCTGCGGCAAAAATGCACGGTTATACCCGCGAAGAATTTATTGGTTTTCCCCTTGCCAAGTTTGTCCATCCTAACAACCATGGTTTGTTAACCCTCTACGCTGAGACAGTTCAAGCAGGAAATATATTTGAAGTATTGGCAGTTCACGTGCGACAGGATGGCTCGCTGTTTAACGCCGAATGGCACGGAACAGCGTTTACTTATCAGGATCAGCAATATCGGCTTTGCGCCGTTCGCGATGTTAGTCGGCGAATTGAAGAAGATGTGATTCGAAGCATGGTTCAGGAACGGACGCAGGAACAAGCTGCATTGCTTGAAATCTCTGAAGCATTTGCCTCCGCGCTTGAAGTTAAGCCAAGCTTTATTCTCGAACAGTTTCGAGGGATCATAGAATATACTCATGCGGGGCTCTTCGCCGTGGAAGAATCCAACTTAATCGTCTTAACCACGCGTAATCCGAAGGAGTTGGAACAGGCGCCACCTTTAAACATACAATTGGATGTTCCCGAGACCTTAACATCATTATTTACGAAGCAGCGTCCCATTCGTATTGCAAATGTAAGGGGTGATGACCCAGCCGCAAAGTTCCTCAGGTCATTCCTTGGCAATGAGGTGGCTGCCATATTTAAAGAGGCTCGATCCTGGATGTGGGTACCTCTGGCGGTTAAGGGGCGTATTATTGCAATCATCGGTCTTGCACACTCAGATCAGGATTACTTCACAGCACGTCACGCGGATATGGCCATGACTCTCGCAAACCAGGCTGCTATTACGCTGGTCAACGCTGAATTATTTGAAGATGCGCAATCGCTTGCCATATTACAGGAGCGTCAGCGCCTCGCACGAAATCTACATGATGCGGTGAACCAGTCACTGTTTTCGGCTGGGTTGATTGCTGAAGTGCTTCCGGATTTATGGGAAGAAGATCAGGAGGACGCGCGACGTGCGCTTGAAGACCTGCGCAACCTCACACGCGGCGCGATTGCAGAAATGCGCATGCTGGTTTCAGAATTAAGACCGTTGGCACTAACCGATAGTAATCTGAGTGATCTCCTGCATCAATTAGCCGACGCATTCACTGGTCGCACAAATATTCATGTGACTCTAACGATTACTGGTGAAGATATTCTGATCAGTGATGTGCAGGTAGTGGTCTATCGAATTTGCCAGGAGGGATTAAATAATATTGCAAAACATGCAGCTGCCAGCCGCGTAAAGATCAAATTACAATTTACTGCCGGCAAGGTCGATATGCACATTCAAGACAATGGACGTGGCTTTGACTCAAATCTTTCGTTGCCTGGTCACTATGGACTCAGTATGATGAACGAACGTGCCGAAGCAATTGGCGCGAAGCTGGAGATCATGAGTCGGCCAGGCAAAGGTACGGCGATCATCTTTCGTTGGCAGGAAACCTCAAAACAGGAGAGCACATGAATACCCCGTCTGACCCTATTCGTGTCATGATCGTTGATGATCATTTGATGGTGCGCCGTGGCTTGGCGACATTCTTGAAGGTCTTCAAGGATTTCAAGCTGGTTGGTGAAGCAGAAAGCGGTGAATCGGCCGTCCAACTCTGTGTGAAGCTCCAACCCGATGTGGTGCTGATGGATATGGTGATGCAGAGCATGGATGGGGCAGCGGCAACACGGCTTATTCGCAAACAATGCCCATCCGCCCAGGTCATTGCACTGACAAGTTTCAAGGACGAGATCCTGGTTAAAAGTGCGCTTCAGGCTGGAGCGATCAGCTACCTGCTCAAAGGTGTCTCTGCCAGTGAACTTGCCCAAGCCATTCGGGCAGCACACGCCGGGCGTCCAACCATTTCAGCTGAAGCGACTGAGGCTTTGATTCAGGCTGCCAGCCAGGATGTAGTGCTGGGGCCCGACTTGACCGAACGCGAGCACGAAGTGCTTTTATTGATGGTCGAGGGCCTAAACAATACTCAGATTGCTAACAGGCTTACAGTAAGCCCATCAACGATTAAATCTCATGTCAGCAGCATCCTCGCCAAATTGGGAGTCACAAGCAGGACTGAAGCAGTAGCCCTGGCTTTACGCCATAAACTAGCCTCCTAGTTATACTAAATTTCCCCCAAGTGACGGGGAAAAACATTCCTCCAACGGCGGATGCGTTGGGGAATGTTTGTTTTAATATGAATTTGGCAAGGCGGATGCGACGGTTTCCGCCTTGCCAAATTCAAAAGGAGAAACAATATGCTTCCAATTGACGATGATGATAGTTCTCGAAGAACTGTACCTGTAGTAACGTATTTGTTGATCGCGGCGAACGTACTCTTCTTTCTGGTGGAGCTGAGCAGCAGCAATGCCTTCATAACGAAATGGGCGTTCGTTCCCAGCCGCTTTCTTGCAAACCCGGTTGCAGATTTTCTAACTTTGTTCACGTCCATGTTCATGCATGCTGGGTGGCTGCATCTGGGGGGTAACATGCTCTACCTGTGGATCTTTGGTGACAATGTAGAAGATCGTTTTGGTCAAGCCCGCTTCCTGATTTTCTATTTACTCTGTGGACTTGGTGCAACTGCAGCTCAACTGGTTTTCAGCCTTGATTCGAATGTTCCGAATCTGGGTGCTTCCGGAGCCATTGCAGGGGTGCTGGGTTCTTATGTCCTGTTGTTCCCGCAGGCCAGAGTAAGCGTATTGCAAGGGCAAAGGGTTATTCCGATGCCTGCATTAATTGTGATCGGTTTTTGGTTCGTCCTGCAGCTTTTTAGTGGCATAGGTTCCATAGCCGAGACATCCGATACAGGCGGCGTTGCTTACATGGCACATGTTGGCGGATTTGTGGTTGGGTTTGTCTTGACCTACCTGTTTGGAGGAAGATCAAGACTGCGATTAAATGCATAAATAATGACCAGACCCCCATAAATTTCCCCCAACTGGTGGAGAAAAACATTCCCCAGCTGTAGGATGCGGCTGGGGAATGTTTATTATAAGATTTTGATCATGATACGCGTTTTCATTGCCAATGCAAAAGCAGAGGAACGCTCAGCCTTACGACGGATGATGTTGAATATCAACATGGAGGTCGTGGGTGACGCCTCAGACTGGCTGACTACTTTAGCCAAGGCTCCTGCAACAAACTTTAACGTGCTACTTGTGGATTGGGAGCTGTTGCACGCCAATGCTGCCGCCAGCCTTTCTACAATGCGCCAGGCATGTTCAAATGCGATCACCGTTGTACTCACGAGTTACCTGGATGCCCATGAGCAAGCCGCACAATCAGCCGGGGCGGACGCTTTTATAAGCAAAGGTGAAATACCTAATCGCCTGGCAGATCATTTGTTTGCCATCTCCAGGAACCTGCATCTGAACGAGACAACGCATATTAAAAAACTTAAAAGTTTTCCAAGGAGTATCTCATGAACAAACATATTCCCGAAGGTAAATGGAAGCAAATGCGAGGCGAGGCCAAAGCCTGGTGGGGCAAGCTCACCGATAATGACCTTGATCGAGTTGCCGGTAAGTTTGAAGTCCTCGTAGGCCTGTTGCAAGAAAGGTATGGTTATACCCGTGAGCAGGCAACTGACGAGATCGACAGACGTGTAACCGACTTCGAAGCCGGACTAAAGGAAGATCTGGAGATGGCTTCTCCAAATAACAAATAAATGATTAATGAAGCAGGGGTTTTCAAATCCCTGCTTCATTAATTTTCTGGAGGACGAAATGACAGACGAAAACAAAATTACAGAAGTACGGTCAGTACAAGATGAGCCGGAACGTGAATTCCGTATTTTCACCTTCAAGGCTACTCAACTGGTTTGGCTGCTTTTCGGAATACTGGAGACTTTGATCGCGTTGCGGATCCTGCTTAAGTTAATTGCAGCCAACCCAGCCAGCCCCATTGCCGCCTTGATCTATGCGATTACAGATCTGTTCCTGTTTCCCTTTGCCGGCCTGACTGTCACCCCTGCGGTTGGCGGGATGGTGTTGGAACTCTCATCCTTCTTCGCAATGGTGATTTACGCCTTGATCGCATGGGCAATCGAAAGGACGATCTGGGTCATTTTCTACCGTCCGCGCGGTCCTGTTGTTGAAGTCACACGAACAAGAAGTGAACATCATACGCACTGATGACCCGCCGCGAAAGATTCAGGGCAAAAGAGTTTAACATGCCCTGTTTATGTGTGTCATTGCGAGAGAAATGGATGCTGGTTAGCATTGTGTGAGGTGGTCGTTGGAAACGATCTCGCAATGACACATCAAACTTAGATTATAAAAGGAGAAAAACCATGTTAGAGACCATCATCGTAATCCTGATCATCTTGTGGCTGTTAGGCTATGTAGGACCTGTTTCTTTGCGAGGTGCAGGCAATTTTATCCACCTATTGCTTGTCATCGCTCTGGTCCTGATCGTCGTCCGGCTGTTGTAACAAACCCTTGAAAGGCAGGTTTCCCATGAAAAAATGTAGTGATGTAATGACTCAAGACCCGGTTTGTTGTCTGCCCACAGATACCGTTTCCAAAGCTGCACAATTGATGAAGACTGAGGACGTGGGTTCCATCCCTGTGGTCGAAGATGAGCAAACCATGAAACTCATCGGGATCGTGACGGACCGCGACCTGGCGCTGCAAGTTGTGGCGCCTGAGCGCGATGCCGGATCAACGCTGGTTGAAGATGTAATGACCTACGAGGTCATCACCTGCCGCGCCACTGATGACGTGCAGAAAGCCGTGGACGCCATGGCACAACATCAACTACGGCGCATGCCTGTGATCGATGGCGATCATCGCATCGTTGGGATCATTTCCCAGGCCGATGTGGCGACACGCGTTGACCGATCCGAGGAAATTGCTGAAATGGTTAAGGAAATATCTCAACCAACAGTTTAGGAGTATCCTCTACAATAAAAAACAGGCGAACCAGTTCGCCTGTTTTTATTTAATTTTAAATTTCAGCCATCCATAAAAATGGAGGACAAGTATCGTATAATTCTTGCAGAGAATACCTATGAAAGCTCTTACTTGTCCCAACTGCGGAGCATCCCTGCCCGGGCACGCCATTAAAGCAGACCTGGCGATATGCGAATTCTGCGGCACTACATTTCATATGTCAAAAAAACTGACACCCGAGCCGAGCTTGGGCGCTCTATTGCTCAGCGCCGATTTTGGGAGCAGGTCCCTGCCCGGCTGGGAATTGGTTGAAGAGGGCAAGCTGACCTTCCACAAAGGCAATCCCTCCGAACTGCGCGGCAGCTACGGACCGCGTGTCAATGCCTATTATGTGCTGAAGAGCTCGGGCGTTTTTGACGATTTTGACGCCGGGATCAATATCAAATTTACAGACGGCGACCAAAAACTAGTCATGGCTGGGCTGTATCCCCGCTTTACAGAGACGGGTGGTTATGGGGTGTATATCTCCCCGCTGGGGTCATACGTCATTGGTTATTTTACGAAAGATAAGAACAACGAGTGGGTATGGGGAACATTAATGGATTGGACGAATCACTCTGCCATACGAGCTGGCATGCATGAAAGTAATCACCTGCGCGTCATCTGTGACGGGGAGCGATTCCGCGTCTACCTGAACGGGGTGCTGGCAACTTCCTTCAAAGACAGTCGTTTTAAGCTGGGTAAATTGTATGTGGTTGCGGAACCGAATGGGGAAACGGATTTGGGCATCGCCTTCTCAGACCTCCAACTGCGAGAAGTCCTCAGATAACGAAGCAGGTCCAGCGCTTGAACGAGAACAAAGAATTCTCCAACGCCGAAGCGTAAAAGGATTTTGGATTTAGTCCGCTGTCGTTTGAAGGGGGAATAGAGATGGAATTGACTTAAATAAAAACTTGGAGATGAAAGTCTCCAAGTTTTTATTTATTAGGCGAACGTTGGTTCGTAGTGCAAAACCAGCAATTTGTCTGCTTTGACTGCAAGTTCTGCATAAGTGCGCCCATCGTTGTCAGAAAATTCCACTTCATAGACTTCAGGCGCAAGGATTTCAACGACCGTTCCAACCTGCCCGCGTTGTAACTCGCTTTCGGGCAAATCGTCAGTCAATGCAACCACGTCAAGTAATTTAACTTTGTTTTTCATGTACGAAAATTATACCGCCACTTTTCCTCCTTCCATATTGCTCTTACGATGAAATCCATTCGAGCGACTTCGTCTACTACGGAATTCCCTTTCCCATCAAAGCGGAGCAGGTCCTGCGGCTCGCTCCGCGACGAGAACAAGGATTTTTTCCTAGACCGAAGCGGAAAGGGATTTTGAGTTTAGTCCATTGTCGTTTGAAGAGGGGATAGGGGCAGAACTGAGGTCTTAGAATTGGTCATCGATTGCGGTCTTCACGTAAGAGTGCAAGACTCGAAGGTGAATTCTTGGGAGCGATAAAACGCCTTCGGCGAATAGATGCCAGAGTTTCGACTTGAACTTTTCGGTCTATCTCTTTTTCTAATTTCAATGTTTGAGTTAACAGGAAAATAACCTGCGCGTTCAATGAACGATCTTGTGTCTTCGCTAGTCGTTGAATTTGCAGAAACAAATCGTCAGGAATATCCCGAATGCTTAAAGTACACATGGTTGCTCCAATATGGCAAGGATAGCATGAGTATTTGCAAAAGGCAACGTCTTTGCGCCAGTCCGCTTTAGCGGGCTTCGTCTGAATAGCTCTGGCGTTTACGTCGGGCGGTGCCGAAACGCAAAGGGATTTTGGGTTTATTCCACTGTCGTTTGAAGAGGGGATTGGGTTGGAGTTGGTTGAAGTCTGTATTTCCGCCAGGGGACGAGTGTTGGGTAATGAAAGTCTGGGGGATCGGAAGGTATAATTCTGTTAATGGAAATTTTAGATTTAGTTGTACATAGTTATGAGCAAGGAAAACGTATTCTTGAAAAGCGGGAGACAAATACTCTCAAGGAACACGGTCAATTTCTCACACCTCCAACTGTTGCTCGTTACATGGCAAAACAATTGGGACAAATTCAAAGTGGCGCGTCTTTGCTTGAACCTGCAATTGGTTCCGGAGTCTTGGTCTGTGCGGCGATTGAACGATTGATTGCTGAGAAACGTCCGCTTGAAATTTCGATTACTGCTTATGAAACAGACGAGGAGTTATGCGATATAAGCCGTGAAGTTTTGAAAGTTGCAATTAAAGAAGCGGAAAAGGCTGGAATAAAAATCAACTGGCAGGTGTGTCAGGAAGATTTTGTCCTTGCCTGTCTACCAGAAGATGAGCAACCTTCCTTGTTTGGTTCACACGGATCGAAACAAAAAGCATTTACACATATTGTTAGCAACCCGCCTTATTTCAAACTCAACGTGGAAGATAAACGCGTAAAAGCCGTTTACGGGAAACTAAACGGGCATACGAATATCTATACATTGTTCATGGCTCTTTCTGCAAAGTTGCTTTCTCCACAAGGTAAAGCTTGTTTCATTGTTCCACGTAGTTTTTGCTCTGGTGTTTATTTCTCCGAATTCCGCCGCGATTTACTCAAAGATGTTACGCCGATTTCAGCGCATTTATTTCAATCTCGTGATAATGTTTTTAAGAGCGATGAAGTTTTGCAAGAGAACGTAATTTTTTCTTTTGAAAAATTACCTCAACCTAAGGAACATCGTTATTGGGCAGGGTATGTAAATATCTCTTCGTCCAAGGACGATAAAAGTTTAGAAAATGGAATTATCTCGCGTCAGGTTTCTTTCAGTCATTTTCTAAGCGACTATAACGGATTACTGCTTTTTCGCTTGCCAACAGGGATACTCGATGAGCAAATTCTAGAGGCGGTTGATAAATGGGGTGGTTCGCTTGAAAAATATGGTTTTCAGGTTTCAACAGGTCGAGTAGTTCCTTTTCGTGCAAAAGAACTGTTGAAAGAAAAAACCAAAGCAGGCAATGGAACTGTTCCTTTGCTTTGGATGCAAAACGTGAAGCCGTATCAAACCGAATATCCGCTTGAGGGTTTTGATAAACCACAGGCGATTTTGGCAAATGACCCTTCGCTGCTTATGCCCAATGCGAACTATGTTTTATTACGTCGCTTCAGTGCGAAGGAAGATAAACGTCGCCTCGTCTCTGCGCCATTTATTAGGGAGAAATTTGAGTTTGCACAAATTGGTTTTGAAAATCATTTGAATGTGGTTTTTAGAAAAACGGGAATGTTACCCGCTTCCGAAGCAATCGGTCTTTCTGCTCTTTTGAATAGTGCAATTATTGACCGTTATTTTCGGATCGTAAATGGAAACACCCAAGTCAACGCTGCAGAACTGCGAATATTGCCCATTCCTCCGCTAGAGGTGATAACAAACATCGGCGAAAAGATTCAAAAAACTAACGCGGATACTCAAGAAAAAATCGAGAGCATAATTTTCTCGACACTTTGGGAATCTAATCTGCTCACCGAAGAATTTCCGATGATACAGGAGACAAGAATTGCCATGGGAAAAATCGAACAGGCACAGGAAATTTTGGAGACAATTGGTCTGCCATCTGCTCAACAGAATGAAGTCTCAGCATTAACTTTGCTAGCATTGGCTCAGTTATCAGAAAAAGATTCATGGGAAAATGCTGAAAACCCGATGTTACGTGTTCATGATATTTTGATTGAAGTTAAGCAAAGATATGGGCGTGTATATGCAGAAAATAGCCGCGAGACAATAAGGCGCAGGGTATTACACCAATTCGAGCAAGCTGGAATAGTAATTCGAAATGCGGATGACTCAACACGCCCAACGAATAGCGGTTTGACTAATTACATGCTATCTGATGTAGCATTGGATGTTATTCGTGCTTATGATAGTTCGAAGTGGAAGGCAAAGGTCAAGAATTTTACTGAGCAACAGGGTAAGTTGCTAGATGTTTATCTAAAAGCCAGAGAACAGACAAAAATTCCATTGCAAGTTGGGGAAGGGGTGATTTACAGATTATCACCCGGCAAGCATAATAAGCTTGAAGCTGCGATTGTAGAAGAATTCTGTCCGCGTTTTGCACCGGGAGCAAAACTCATTTATCTAGGCGATACGTCACAAAAGACATTGGTGTTTGATGAGTCTGTTTTTGCCAAACTTGGCATTCCTCTTTCACAACACGGGAAATTCCCCGATGTAGTTTTGTATGACTCGAAAAAGAAATGGCTGTTCTTGATTGAGGCTGTAACATCTCATGGTCCGGTATCCCCGAAACGCCAATTTGAACTTGAGAAGCTTTTTGAAAAGAGCAAAGCAGGAAAAATATATGTGACTGCTTTTCTGGATTTTGCCACTTACAAGAAATATGCGAACGACATTGCTTGGGAAACTGAGGTCTGGATTGCCGAGATGCCTTCACACATGATTCACTTTAATGGGGATAAATTTTTCGGTCCAAGATAATCCGCTTTACAATCATCCCTGTGACTCAACTCCTCATCTTCATCCTCCTCACCAGCCTCTCCTACATCGGAGTCTATTTCATTCGGCGTTACGCAGAGCGACGTCAGATTCTCGACCATCCGAACGAACGCAGTTCACACTCCATGCCCACGCCGCGTGGCGGAGGGGTAGTGATCGTATTCATAGTAACGGGAGTAGGCTTATGGTTAAGGAATGAGGCGGAATTAAATCACGCACTCATTTACCTCGTCTGCGGACTCATCATCGCATGGCTCGGCTGGCGCGACGATCTCCACTCGCTTTCGGCACGTGTCCGTTTTGGAGTGCAGAGTCTCGTCGCGGCGGTCTCCATCTATGGGCTGGGATATTTCAAGGTCGTCACGATTCCGTTGTTCGGTGAATTGCATTTGGGCGTGGTGGGCATCATCATCACGTTCTTGTGGATCGTCGGTCTCACCAACGCCTATAACTTCATGGACGGCATTGACGGCATCGCGGGCGGTGTGGCGTTGGCGGGCGCGCTCGGCTGGATGATGCTTTCAGCGAACATGCACAACAACTTTGTGTTTTGGATCGCGCTCGCCATCGCCGCCAGCAGTTTGGGTTTTCTCGGTCACAACTGGTCGCCCGCCAAAATTTTCATGGGTGACGTCGCCAGCACCTTTCTCGGTTACACCTTTGCGGTCCTGCCGTTGCTCTCTGCCACGCGGGGCGGCGACGCGCTCATGCTCGGCACGCTCCTGATGTGGACCTTCATCATGGACGCGGGCATCACGTTCATTACCCGCGCGATCAAACGCGAAAAACTTTTATACGGTCATCGTGGACATCTCTATCAACGTCTCCTCATCGGCGGCTACAGCCATGCGGCAATCAGCACGTTGTACATTCTCCTGACTTTGCTCGCCAGCCTCCTTTCCTACGCCTGGTCATGGGGACAAGCCTATGCTCCACCACTCATTATTTTGGGACTTCCGCTTATCTGGATTCTCCTATCTCGACATGCAAAACATTTAAACACCAACGACACTACAGCCACTAAGGATTCTTGATAAAAGATTTTCCTTTGTGACACTCACCTGCACTTGCGTACTGGTGCAAGTGTCGTGACCTTTGTGGTTAAAAAAAACTATGTTGACGAAATTACGAACACTCGCTTCGCTCTACCGAGAACTTGGTCCGCGTTGGTCAGCCTTTCGCCTCGCCTACGCCTTCCGTCGGCGCACCGGACTCATCCGCCTCCAAATGCCGATGGGCGAGTGGAGCGATTATAAAAAACACGTAGGAGCGAGGCGGCGTCCTGAGCCTGTCGAAGGGTCCACTCTCCCTATATTATCAATACCCACCGAGTTGCCCGAAAACATCCCATGGGATAAGCAAAAAGCTGTTGAAGAAGCAGATCGAATCTTATCGGGCGAACTTAAATACTTCTCCCACCAATTTGTCAAAACAGGTTTTCCTCCCCCCAATTGGCATAAAGATTATTTTACAAATTATGTCACCCTGCGCGACAGCGAAGGGTCTCTATTCCGACAACCCGAGACTCTTCGGTCGCAACAAACGCTCCCTCAGAGTGACATAGTCTTAGACTCAACCAAACACTGGTCACAAATCTCCGGTGATGATGTCGCTGCGAGGCGCTCTCCCTGGCGCCGCCCGCCAGGGCAGGTGTGGTTTTCGCCGAAGCAGTCTCCTTATAACGGGGGATTGCTTCGGCGGGAAGAGCAGGAGCCCTCCTCGCAAAGACATGTTGATATCAAATTCATCTGGGAACCCAATCGCTTTAGCTTCGTCTACACCCTCGTCCGTGCCTACGCCGCCACCCAGGATGAAAAATACCCCGAAGCCTTTTGGCAGTCCATTCTCGATTGGGCGGAACATAATCCTCCCAACACCGGCGCCAACTGGATGGACGGACAAGAGATTGCCCTTCGCCTCATGGCATGGACATTCGGCTTCCAACAATTCTCCAATTCTCCTTCTTCCACTCCTCAAAGAATTTCACAATTCACTCTCTTCGTCGCCGCCCAAGCCGAACGGATCTACAAGAATATCGACTACGCCATCTCCACGCGCAGTAATCACACCATCAGCGAAGCTATGGGATTATGGCTGGTTGGTCTGCTTTTCCCTGAACTAAAAGACTCCGAGAAATGTCTTTCCCTCGGACGCAAACTTCTTGAACAAGAAGCCGCCGCCCAGATTTTCCCCGATGGCAGTTATTCCATGTACTCGCTCAACTACCATCGCTTCATCCTTCATATTTATCTCTATGCAATACGACTGGGTGAGTTAAACAATTCTCTATTCTCTAATTCTCTTTATTCCTCTATTGCATCCTCCATCACTTACCTCTCCCACCTTATCAACCCCCAAACTGGCGAGATGCCCGTCTACGGCTCAAACGACGGCGCATTAGTCCTGCCTCTCAACAACTGCGACTTCACCGATTACCGTCCGCTTGTGCAATTGGGCCAGTACATCACCAAAAAAGAATTCCTCTTCGAACCCGGTCCATGGGACGAAGATATATTCTGGTTGTGTGGGGAATCTGCTGGTCGAGTAGCGGAGCGTATCGAGACCAGCGGGGCAGGGGAAATACTTTCATTCCCCTATGGCGGCACATACATCCTCCGTAACACAGACAGCAAAGCCATCATCCGCTGCACGGATTTCCGCGCCCGACCTTCCCACGCCGACCAACTCCACGTAGACTTATGGATACATGGTCAAAACATCGCCTGCGATGCCGGAACCTATCTCTACAGCGGCGAAGGCATCTGGCGCAACGGACTTGCGCACACGTCTGCTCACAACACGGTGATTGTGGATAACAAAGACCAAATGACCCTGGTCAGTCGCTTCACATGGACGAATTGGTCAAAGGGAAAAGCTCTCAAGCATGAGAAGAATCTCTGGCAAGGCGAACACGATGGCTATAAACACGTGTCCCACAAACGCACTGTGATGATGCTTGAAGATGATCGTTGGCTCGTGATTGATAATCTCATTGCGAACGAGCTGCATCAATACAAATTACATTGGTTGCTTGCGGACTCTGGAGTGCAGGAGCTTGCTACTGCACATGGTCTATTGCTTACACCCTCGGACAGCACTCACAGGGCAAGTGAGCTGTCCGACTCCAGAGTTTTGATCCAAATTGGGATGACCGAAGGCAAAGGAAATTTCTCCCTCGTCCGCGCAGATCCCAACTCCACACGCGGCTGGCGGTCACGCTATTACGGTCACAAAGAACCAGCCATCTCCGTGATGCTGGAAGCGGATCAACCCCAAGTCACCTTTTGGACGTTCTTTGGGTTTGAGAATGATGTTGTTGAAGTAATGGGGAATGAATTAAAAATCAATTCAAAGAAAATCCCGTTGTTGTAGGGGCGGGGTTCTCCCGCCCAGGTAACTTGCTGGTGGTCCCGATATGCCTCTCGCAAAGTTTGCTCGGGGCTACTCGACTACCAATCTCCAGTCTCCCCCAAAATTACCACTTACGAATTACTGCACTTTTACCGCCGCCTCTTCCGCGCTCAACTTCTCCATCCCACGGAAATATTTCAAATACCGTATCGAATTTGCATCCTTGCCGAGCAATAAATCTATCGCTTTGATGGAATTTCCTAATTTGATCGCGTCTGTAATGGAACAGGTCACGCCGGCTTGAATGGCTAATGCAAGAAACGCACTGTTCACTGAATGCCGGTCTGGCAAGCCAAACGAGACATTGCTCGCGCCGAGACTCATATTCACCCCATATTCCTTCTTTATCAACTCAATTGATTTCAATGTCACCAGCGCGGCGTTGCTGTTGTGCCCCACAGTCATAACGAGAGGGTCAATGATGATATCTTCAATCGGGATCCCCATCTTGGTAGCGCGCTCGATGATTTTCCCCGCCGCCGCGAGACGTCCTTCCGCGGTGGGTGGAATACCCTCATTGCCAATTGCCATCCCGATCACTGCCGCGCCTCGATCCTTGACGATGGGCAGGACCGTTGCCAGTTGCTTGTCCTCCCCGTTGACTGAGTTCACCAACGGCTTGCCTGGTGTCGCTTTCAAGCCCGCTTCCAAAATCTTTGGCTCGTTTGAGTCAATGCACAATGGCACATCGACAACAGACAGTATCGCTTCGACCACCTTCGGCATGATGGCGGCTTCATCAATCTGCGGATGACCGACATTCACATCCAAAACATCCGCACCCCATGCGACTTGTCTCTGAGCAAGATATTTCACATACTCAAAGTTCTGGTCAGCCAACGCCTGACCCAGCTTCTTGATTCCCGTCGGATTTATCTTTTCACCGATGATGACAAAAGGTTTGTCATGGCCAACAGTAACTGTTTTGGTATTGCTCTTCAAAATGGTGTGCATGATTTTCTCTCCAAAATGTATCGCGACATGAATGTCGCATTACTGCATGGCTGGTACACCGAGTCTGCTTGAGTGGACTTCCATGAACTGAGGCAGGGCTTCAACCCGCCGAATTAATCCAGCCTCAGTCACAATTCTCGGAATCACCTCATCCCAACCCACAGGCATCAAATGGATTCCATGAATGCCTTGCTTCTCGTACCCCTTTATTTTACCGATAATTTCCAGCACAATCTGGATTCCCTCCTCTTGTGCATTGCCTGCTTTATCAGCAACTTCTATTCGTTGCAGAATATTTTTCGGTAAATATACGCCGGGAACCTCGGACAACTTCTGTGCCATCTTCAAGCTCTTGATGGGTGTGACTCCTGCCAGAATATAAACTTTGTCCAAAACATTTCTTTTTGCCAATTCATTCAGCCAGGTTTCCATGCCGTCCACATCAAAGATCAAATTGGTCTGGAAGAACTGCGCGCCCGCATTGACCTTTTTCAGTTCACGCAATGCCTGAAACTTCACATTGGATGAAAACGGTGAAGCCGCTGCACCCAAAAAGAACATTGGCGGATTCTTGATCTCACGCCCATCCAAATATTTCCCTTCGTCACGCATTCTTCGTAGAACCCACAACATTTGAATCGCATCCAGATCGTTGATGTTCATATTGTCGCGTGGGGATGGGGAAAGTTTGGCGCTATCCCCTGTCACGCACAACACATTTCTTACGCCCAACGCTGTTGCTCCGATGGTCTCGCTTTGCACACTTCCACGTGAACGGTTGCGTGCTGACATTTGCAATACAGGTTCAGCGCCTTGATTCATTGCCACCTGACTGCATGCCCATGAAGTCATGCGTGGGATCGCTGATTGATTATCGGTAAAGTTAACCGCAGTCACCAACGATTTGACCACGTCAATGTTGTGGATCAATTTGTCAGTGGAGGAGGCTAGCGGGGGAGTGACCTCGCAAGTAACAACAAATTCGCCAGCGATCAGCCTCCGCTGTAAGTCCGAAGCGGGTTCGGTGTATCCGGGCGCGTGATATTTTGAATCGCCCTGCCACCATGCAGGCTGACGTACTGGACTGAAAATCCCATCCCATGTTTGTGAACGAGTTTCTGCGGAGCGTGAAAGCAATCCGCTTAAAATTTTTTTCACACCGATCTGTTTCGCATTACGAAAAATCGCGCTCCACGAATCTTTTCCCACTTGTTCCCAATCGAGCGGCGGTAAAACTTCCAGCAATAGATCTTCACGCCCCCATTCGAACGAGCGTTCATAAATTTTATACCAAATGCATGGGCGGCTTGGATCAACATAACACGCCTCCGATGTCGAACCGCCGCACGGACCGTTGCGCAAACCCTTCGGGCATTCCATCGGGCAGATCAGCGCCGTCTCTTGCAACAAACAATTCCCACACATGCGGCATCCAAACAGCGGACCCTTCACGCTGTATTCGAGCACTCGCAATGCGTGTTCGCCAAAGGTCTCTTTTTGAAATGGGGAGTAGGCAGGTTGCCAGCGTCGTCCGGGAGTAAAACCAGTCATTCGGTCTCCTTGAAATTATACATTATATATAATTTCAGACATCCTGATTTTACCTGAGACTCGCTAAAAAATGGAAGAGGCTTCACGATGGAAAAAGTTACGCTTCATGCCGACCCCTGGGCTGGCCCCTGATTCTGAATCTTTTGCCGCCCTTTTGCAAAATCACAATACCCCTCTGTAGAGTGGTGATGAATAACACTGGTTGAAATATACTGACATACATGCGCATCATTTCAACCCTGCTCCTGCTCTGCTTCCTGTCAGCCTGTGCCGCCCCGACAGCGACTCCCATATCGCCAACATCCCTGCCTGCCACTCCAACGGTTTCCAACTTTGCATCCAGAGATACGTTGACAGGTGACTGGCTTGGCGCAGGGACAAAACCAGATGGCTCAACTGTGTCCATTCAAATCAATTTCGCTGACTCAGAAGCAAAATTGAGCATCGAGCCTCAAACGAAAACTTGGGGTGTCACGGTTACACAAAGTAATGAAGCCATCGAATTCACTGCAGTGGGTGGAACATCCGACCCGTTCAAGCAAATTGAATTCACAGGTACTTTTGTCAACGGCGTTTTCTCTGGCGAACTTAATTGGGACGGTACGACAAGCCTGATCTCGTTCACGCCAATTGTGTCCGTGGATGAATCTGTGTTGACCAAATACGAAGGCTTGTATCGTTTTGAATCTGGGCGTTCATTGAGCATTATCGTCAGCCCGGAATTTGAGTCGGGTGGTCTGCGGTTCTTCAGCCAAAGCCTGATGCTGACCGATTTTGAAAGCGGTGCCTTGCGCGGACTTTACCCTGTGGATGACTCTACTTTTTTAATTGGAGCATTACGAGTGGTGGGCGCGCCATTTGATGGACGAATTCAATTTGTTAAAGACGATCAGGGAAATGTAAAAGGCTTACTTTGGTGGGAAACCCCAAATGATCTTCTTTCCTCCCCGGTTCCAAGTTTTTATGCTTCACGTGTTTCATACACATATGAAGATGTCCCATTCACAAGCGTCGATGGAATCAAATTGATGGGGCGTTTGTCTTTACTTGAATCAAACACCCTGTTGCCTGCCTTTATGATGTTGCATGGCTCCGAACAGGGCACCCGCGACAACTTTGGTAACAAGGTCATGGCACATTACATGCTCAGCCGTGGATTTGCCATTCTTAATTATGATAAGCGAGGGGTGGGAGAGTCTGAAGGTGTTTATCAGGAGGCGGCGAGTGCTTCCAATTTGCAGAAGATCGCAGAGGATGCAATTGCCGGGGTTGAGTATCTGGCTTCCCGTCCAGAGATTGATACGAAGCGCATTGGGTTGATCGGCTTTAGCCAGGCTGGCTGGGTCATTCCACTTGCCGCATCGCAATCGGAGGCTATATCCCATGTTGTGATTCTTTCCGGTCCTGTTGCTTCGACATCCCAGGAGGATGCGTTCAGCACTTATACCAATGATGGCGACTCTGCCAGGAATTATGATGATGCGAAAATCACGCAGAGGTTGCGTGGTTTGAATCCGGGTGGCTTTGACCCTTTGCCCGTCATTACCGGACTAACCCAATCTGGCTTGTGGTTATGGGGGAGCGTGGATAAAAGTGTACCTGCCACCTTTAGCGCGGAGAACCTGCAATCCTTGATTGACTCGGGGAAGAATAATTTCTCCTATGAAATTTTCCCGAATGGGGATCACAATCTGAACGATTCACCGCACGGCTTGGTTGCCGAGATTCCCTATTCGCCTGGTGTGTTGTTTTATTCACCACTGGCTGAGTGGTTGGAACTCAATATGTCAGCTTTGAAGGAGTAATTAAATACATTATGCCAATTATTCCCTGTCAGTCAGGTAATGCAGCAGGACCAGGCCGATGCCAAGAAAAAGCGGGACAAAGCCTCCCAGCATCCAGGGTCCGAGATGAAGCGGGTAGTTGTCCGCAGAGTCAAAGCCGATGCTGTAGAGTCCGATCGTGAGTGCGAATCCGATTGCAGTTACGACAATTCCCCAACGCAAGAGGTTTTTATTTGATTTTGGTTCGGGTTTGGTCAATCCTTTTTCGGCAAGCGCGATGGTCTCTTTGTAGTTCATGTAACGGAGGAAGGCGAGAAAGCCGAAGATGACCAGCAGAACGCTGATGATGCTGAGACATGGGACAAGATCTGAAAACATATTTCCTCTTCAACAATCGATATTGGACTGGCATTATTGTATCAGCCTCCTGTGCTTTTCGATCAGAGTGATTGAATACGAAAGCCTAGTGCAGGAACAGGGAACATTTTAGGATTTCTTCAAGAAGGGTAATACCGGATTAGCGAACACGGAGCAAACTCTGGAAACTACTTCACTTGCGGACAATTTATTATCTGGCTCGACAA
>Ga0180069_1000002_pt1 | contig 72012 bp, 68 predicted proteins | sample EasRivERM_16_10D_2_FD_121793 | JGI IMG/M metagenome (GOLD analysis project Ga0180069, IMG submission 121793) | Soil microbial communities from meander-bound floodplain in the East River, Colorado, USA - East River metaG ERMLT231B'_16_10D | ecosystem: Environmental > Terrestrial > Soil >...
AATCCCGCCGAACTTCGGCGCTGTATTGACCAAAAAACTGCCAAACTTTGGAAAATTTCTCGGTAACATTTTCTTTTGATGCAACGATACCATCAAAGTAACATTTTATCTTGATGCATTACGTGCTAGGAAATGTACGATTTAGCATGGGGTTTATTATGCAGATGTTTTTCCTAACAGGTGAAAAACTGTTTTCATGACATTAGTAGCATCATTTTCTAAAAGCATATAAGGATGTTCGTCTTCTAACACAGAACGATATTCCAAAGTTTCTTTCCCACTTGGAGAACGAAAATGAACAATTGGGTTACGAATCTTCCTTGCATGATCCAAGTCAGCGAATTCTTCATCTGATATCCATAATGAGTCTCGCGCTTCATCTAAAAGTTTAGTAATGTTTGCTCTTTCTAAGTCATTTCTGCCACTGGCATAGAACAGAGCAGCAAGTGTGTATTCAATAAAAGATATCCCCAAAATAATTGTCGCCAAGTACTGCCCATACACAAAGCAATATCTTGCTTCTTCAAAGAGGTACTTTGTTATTAAACCTCCATGAAATAACCAAGCATTATTTTCAGGTGCAATTGACCCAAGCCACTTTAGACGTTCCAGTCTATCGCCAAAGTTAACTTCATCTTCGTTTCCTAACCAAGCTTCAAATTTATTCATAGAAAACCTTCCATTGTGAATTTATTTTATCATCAGGAAATAAACAATAACTTCTGCCCAACCACACCAACTTATACGCGTGCATAAAGATTTTGGTTTCCTTGTCTTCGGCATCCATGACATTTGATACAATCACTACAATACTCACTAACTATTCACGAGGCAATTACATGGCAAAAGCAACCTTCAAATGGGACGATCCCTTTCTGTTCAACGACCAGCTCACTGGCGAAGAACGTATGATCCGCGATGCGGCGCGCAAATATTGCCAGGACAAGTTAATGCCGCGCATTCTGGAAGCGAACCGCCATGAAATATTCCATCGCGAGATCCTGGATGAGATGGGAGCCATGGGGTTCCTGGGATCGACCCTCCCCGAAGAATATGGAGGCGCAGGGCTGAATCATGTCGCGTATGGCTTGATTGCCCGTGAAGTGGAGCGCGTGGATAGCGGCTATCGCAGCGCCATGAGCGTGCAGAGTTCACTGGTGATGTATCCCATTTATGCTTATGGCACCGAGGAACAACGCAAAAAGTACCTGCCCAAACTCGCCAGCGCTGAACTCATCGGCTGTTTCGGGCTGACCGAGCCGAATCATGGTAGCGACCCCGCCAGCATGGAAACCCGCGCCAAAAAAGTGGACGGCGGCTACATTCTGCAAGGCAATAAGATGTGGATCACGAATTCGCCGATCGCGGATGTCTTTGTCGTGTGGGCAAAATTGGATGGCGAGATCCGCGGCTTTATTCTCGAAAAAGGGATGAAGGGATTAAGCGCACCAAAGATCGAGGGCAAGTTCAGCCTGCGTGCCAGTTCCACGGGCGAGATCGTGATGAACGAGGTTTTTGTACCCGATGAAAACTTCATGCCCAATGCGAAAGGGCTGGGAGGTCCGTTCGGCTGTTTGAACAAGGCACGTTATGGGATCGCATGGGGTGCCTTGGGCGCAGCCGAGTTCTGCTGGCACGCGGCAAGACAATACACGCTGGACCGTCCGCAGTTTGGACGTCCGCTGGCGGCGAATCAGATCATGCAGTTGAAACTGGCGAACATGATGACCGAGATCACGCTGAGTCTGCAGGGCGCTCTGCGGGTGGGACGCCTGATCGACGAGGACAAAGCCACTCCTGAAATGGTCTCCCTCATCAAACGCAACTCCTGCGGTAAAGCCCTTGATATTGCCCGTATGTCACGTGATATGCACGGCGGCAATGGCATCTCGGATGAATTCCATGTCATCCGCCACCTGATGAATCTGGAGGCGGTCAACACGTATGAGGGCACGCATGATATTCACGCTCTAATTCTGGGGCGAGCACAGACAGGGATTCAGGCATTTTCGTAAGGCAGACTCTGAAGAGAAAACCGCCGACTACTGGTTGTACGGCGGTTTTCTCAAAATTTGGGGGGAGGAAAAGTGTCCGCTTTTGCGTCGTTCTCCGTTTAATAATAGAGCTTGCATGAAGTCCTTTCGAGGTGACTTGTATGGAGAATGAAAATCCACGACGCATGGATGTGGATTCCCGGACGGTCCAGCGCGCGCTGGCAGGGGATCAGTCTGCGCTGGCGTACATCTATGATACCTACGCAAAGCCAATTTATCGCTATCATCACAGCCGAGTGGGCAATGCCGCAGACGCAGAAGACCTGACGTCCCAGACCTTCATGGCGGTGATCGAAGCCCTGCCGCGTTATCAGCATCGCAACAACTTCACGGCGTGGATATTTCAGATCGCCCGCAACAAAGCCATGGACCACTTCCGCGGGAATCACCGTCACGGCGGGATCCATGAATCGGTGGCCGACCCAGCTCAAAGCGATGCATTGGAGGCGGTGATCAAACACGAGTCCCATGTGCGGTTGAAGTCCATACTCCACTTGCTCGATGAAGATGAACGTGAGTTGATCCGCCTGCGCTATACCGCCGAGCTTTCGTTCGTGGAGATCGCCCAGATGCTTGGGCGCAAGGAGGATGCGGTTCGCAAATCCATTCGGCGCATCCTAGACCGTTTATCCATTCAGATGGAGGCACAAAATGCCTGAGCCCATTCACCCATCCGAACTCGAAAAAGTAATGAAAGATGTTACCAACGTCCCGGAACCTGATGCGGAATTTATGAATTCCCTGCGCGCCCGTTTCATTGCGGAAGGTCATGCAAGCGCAAATAAAAATCAGGAGATTAAAATGAGACGAAAAACTTTTTCACAACGACTGATGTGGACACTGGCTGTTCTCGCGCTTGTGACCCTGGTGGTGTTAGCCACTCAACCCACGGTGGTGAACGCATTGAAGCGGCTGTTCGGTTATGTTCCCAATGTTGGCATCATTGATCAGTCATCCCAGGTGCGCGTGCTGACCGAGCCTGTGACAGTGACGCGTGACGGTTTCACCGTAACAGTGGAACAGGCGGTGTTGAATGGCGAAAAGACCGCTGTGGTGTACACCTACAGCCTGCCGCCGGATTATGTTTTCCCCAATGCCAGTGTATCGACGACCCGTGCGCCCTTCCTGACCCTGCCCGACGGAACACACCTTGATATTTTGCAGGCGGTCCATGTTGCCAGCTCGGACTGTCCGCAGTGTTACCTGCGTTATTTAATGGAGTTCGCTCCCATTCCAGCCAGTATAAGCGAAGCCACTCTCGAAATTCCCGACCTGGTCGCCATTCCGGACAACACCGCTCCAAAGGATTGGAAGATTCAATTGAAGTTCAAGCCTGCTGATCCTTCCGACATTGCGCCGGTCATCGAGCAGGTGGTGACACCCGCATCAACCACGGTCAGCACCAACGCGCCGACTCAAAGCATCAACACATATGGCATCACGAACACTCTCGATAAATTCGTGGCATTGCCCGATGGATATATCCTGTATGGCAACACCTCGTGGACGGAACCAGCCATTCCCCCGTATGGTGTGTCGTCACAGCTGGCAGTCATCAAGGATGCCGATGGCATGGATGTGCCGTTCGATTATGCGGATGCGGGCATGAATTCGGAACCGGGTGAACTGCGTGTCCATTGGGCATACAAGGTCGGGACGAATTTCACAGCGCCGCTCAACCTCTCCTTTGCGATGCTCGCCTCTCTCCCAGCCGACGGCGGCTCCTTCACCTTCGACCCGGGTCCCAACCCTCAGCTCGGTCAGAAATGGGAGATCAATCAGGATGTGCTCGTCAATAACCAGATCGTCCATGTCCTCACTGCGGAACAGGCTGGCATCGAGGCGGGTTTCTTCCTGTTCGCCATGCAATCGAACTCGAACATTGTCGGCGCATCAGTCATTGACCTGGATCATCCCCCGCTGGGCGGCGGCGGTGGCGGAGGTGGAATACCGGTGGCTGGTGTTCCATTCAACAGCGGGTTTGGGTACCAGGTTCCGATCCCGCAGGGACCTCTAACCCTGACCTTCACCAACGTGCAACTGCTCCTCCCCGGTGATTGGACATTGACCTGGAGTCCGTAGTTTACGATAAACATGTCCATTAGATAATGTGAATTCACCCGTGAAAATAAGCTTTCACGGGTGAATTCTTTTATGACCATGAAGATATTTGAAATTCACGGCTCAAATGGTTTTACTTCACATCCACACCGGGGGACAAATACGGGCTAAATCCAAAAAAAGGCGAGGCAGTCACACTTGTTTTCCGGGCAGGAAATTTCTACTTCCTCACCGCCGCAAAACCCAAGCCGTTCGGACCGACATGCGTGCCGATGACCGTGGTCACATTGACCATGAGGATGTCGCGCGGCACTGATTGGCTGGCTTGTTGCATGAGCGTGTTCAGGAATTCTTTGGCGCGCGGTTCTGCGCCTGTATGCAAAATTGCCAATCTTTCCAAAGACCCGCCCTCCAAAAGAAATTTCAACATTCGTTCGTTGGCTTGTTTTGTGGTGCGGACTGCGCCAATGGTTTTGACTTCCCCGTTCGTTAATTCGATTAACGGCTTGATACTCAAGAGACTTCCAAGCGCGGCGACCGCGCCAGGGACGCGTCCACTGCGCTTGAGGTTTTCCATGGTATCCAACGCGGCAGAGACATGGAGTCGTTTGCGCGTGGATTCGACTGCATCCAATGCGGCTTGCAATCCCATCTCGGTAGCTTCAGTTGCCGCTTCGGCGGCCGCGATCACTTGAAAGCCGAGCCCGAGTGAGAGGGAGAGGCTATCAATAACAGTTATCTTTTCAGGGAAATCATGCGCGGCTTGACGTGCGGAGTTGATAATGGTGGTCAAGGGTCCTGCGGCGTGGATGGAGAGGATGTGGTCACAGCCGCGCGTGAGGAGGCTTTCGTATGGGGCTGAGAAGTCGCCTATTGATGGCGCGGCAGTTGTCGGTTGAGTCCGAAGCGAGGGCAGTCGTTTATAAAAATCTTCGCGCGAGAGGCCGATCCCATCTGCATACTCTTTTCCATCAATGATCAATATCGAGGGCACTACTTCGAGTTCGTACTGGTCAATGAGATATTTCGGAATATCGGAGGTGGAGTCTGTGACGATGCCGAGTTTCATTGTTTCTCCCGATCCAGCCAGAGTTCGCGGTATTTGCGGTTCCAGTCAATGAGGAAGCGATAGGCAATAACAAGACCGCCTGCGATGGCGATCCAGAATTCGATGCCGCGCAAGTTGAAGAACCAGAACATGGGCGCCATGAGAATTCCAGTGAACACACTGGCACGCGCGCCATGATGAATTGTAAGCGTGAGGAGCAGCAACAATCCAAGGCCAAGGACAAATGCAAACCAATTGACCGCGAGAAGCGCGCCGCCAAATGTTGCAAGCCCCATGCCGCCGCGGAATTGTGCAAAGAGGGGCCAGCAGTGTCCAATGACCGCGCCGGCGGCGGTAATCGCAACGACCCATATATCATTTGAAAATTGCATTGCAAGAAATGTCGGAATAAATCCTTTTGCAATATCAAGGATCAAGACCAACGCGCCCCAACCGAAACCAGCCTGTCGAATTGTGTTGGTTGTGGAGGCATGACCTGAGCCGGCGTCACGCACATCCACATTTTTGACGTAACGCGTGACCCAGATCGAAAACGGCAATGAGCCGGAGAGATAACCAATAATGGGAAAGAGAAATGATAAAAGTACATTCATGGTTAATCCAAATTGCGGATCGCGGAGTGAGACAAGCCCAGCAAAAACAATAACATCGGAATTTGAGAAAAGACCAGTACAGTCCCCATCGCGACCGCAGAACCGGTCTTCTCCAAAACCCACCAGGCGAGTGCAATGCGATACAAATTATCACCGAGTCGCGATATGGTTTGTCCTGTCCACAGCCAGGCAAAGGGGCGATGTCTCAGGGAGCGCAGGACATTCATAATGGGGGCGAGTATAGCATAGGCATAAGGAGATTATCTTTCCAAATCATCCTTCTCCACGTACAATCATGGGCATGTTAAAAAATACCGACTTTGATTCCGCTGGTCAAACCTATCAACAAACCCGCATTACCCACTGGGACACAATTGCCCGCAAACGCGATACCTGGCGCGGCATGGGCAGATGGTATCACCAACGCCTTGCTGAAATCTATCGTTTTCACGTCAGCCCAAATTTACGAGTCCTTGAAATCGGCTGTGGAGATGGGCGCCTGCTTGCCAGCCTTAAACCGGCGCGCGGGGTGGGAGTCGATTTCTCAGAAGAAATGCTTCGCCGCGCAAAAGAACACTATCCCAAGCTTGAATTTATCCATGCGGATGCACACGATCTTTCGGCACTCAAGGAAATGTCGCCATCCCGCGCGTCGCGGGACCACAACGACGCCTTCGATGTCATCATCCTTTCCGACCTCGTCAACGACCTGTGGGATGTGCAGCGCGCCCTTGAACAACTCAAATCATTATGCCATCCGCGCACACGCATCATTCTTAATTTCTATAGCCGCCTTTGGCAAATGCCTCTTGGCATTACCCAAACAACAAATCTTGCCACACCGAATCTTTTCCAAAACTGGCTCACCCGCGAAGATATTTCCGCCTTGTTAAAACTTGCCGGTTTTGAAACCATCCGCACCACACAGGAAGTTCTCCAACCTCTGCCATTGGGTGGTTTTGCGAATCGTTTCCTTGTGCGGTTATGGCCCTTTCGTGAACTGGCACTTTCAAATTTCGTGATAGCCCGCCCTGCTCCCGAACGCGTCCAGGCGCCAAAGGTTTCGGTCATTATCGCGGCGCGCAACGAGTCGGGGAATATCAAAGCCATTTTTGAACGGACCCCTCAAATGGGCAGCGTGACCGAACTCATCTTCGTGGAGGGACATTCAAAGGATGACACCTATGCCGCGATCGAACGCGAGCTCGCGGCGCATCCCACCACCCCGAGCCTGCTTCTGCGACAACCCGGCATTGGCAAAGCGGACGCTGTGCGCGCCGGATTCGACAAAGCCACGGGCGATGTATTGATGATCCTCGATGCAGATATGACCGTCCCGCCTGAAGACCTGCCGCGCTTTTGCGAAGCGCTCGTTTCAGGTAAAGGCGAATTCATCAACGGCGTACGTCTGGTCTACCCCATGGAACAGGAAGCCATGCGGACGTTGAACTTCCTCGGCAACAAATTTTTTAGCCTGGCATTTTCATGGTTGTTGGGTCAACCCATCAAGGATACATTGTGCGGCACAAAAGTATTGTGGAAAAAAGATTATGAACAGATCGCGGCGAACCGGTCCTACTTTGGCGATTTCGATCCCTTCGGTGATTTCGACCTGATCTTCGGCGCTGCAAAATTGAATCTGAAAATCATCGATCTCCCCATCCGTTACCGTGAACGTACCTACGGCTCCACCAATATCTCACGCTGGAAACATGGATTATTATTGTTACGCATGGTCGCCTTTGCCGCGCGGCGCATCAAATTTGTTTAACGCTCAATTAAGGAGTGGGGATGTAAGCGTATAAAATCCACCGTTCATTGGAAGCGATTACCTCATACTCAACAGGCGCAGGGATATTCGTGCTGTTGGGCAATAACAGGTATTTAACTCCCCGGGAAGATAACCATTCAACATCTAATATCTGTGATGTTGATACCATCGGTACCAGGCGACGACTCATATGTTCGTCAAAAAGTGGATACTCCAGAAAGAAAAAGGGGATGTAATATCCGAGGGTTGCATCCACGGGGACGAACTTTTCCACCATGTAATACACTGCGCGGTCCCTTTTTGCCTGAATGGTTTGCACAAATATGCGATCATTATCCCAGACATTGTTCATGATGCCATGTTTATCCAGGGTTGGCTTGGCTGGATTGTAAAGCAAAGTTACAGCAATAATGACAACCGCCAAACCGCTTAGCAGCCACTCATGGATGGAACTGCCTTCTTCCTTGAACCAGATTGCCATCAAGGGAGCAGTCAGCGCAACTAATGGAGCAAAGTACCGACCCTGGAACGGATCCCAACCCGGGCGAAAGATAATCTCGAGTGGCAGGAATATCAATAGCGCTATTCCCGGTCCCAGCAAAAGATAGTCGCGCCGCCTCAACCCGCGCCAGGATTGAAGAAGGAGCACAGGTAAAATCAACACGACACTCAAAGGTCCATACCAGGCATGGCTTTCTTCATTAACATTTTTATCTGTAAAGCTGAATGTATGCCCGGGCGCGGTGTAGGCAGTCCCTTCGATCTCTTCAAAGCCGATCACTTTGAAAAAAGCCCGTGCTGAGTACATCTTGGCCTTGTGGCTATAGCCGTCCAACGGTCTTGGCAAGCCACTGGTGTCAAGAGCCTGATAGAACAAGCGCGGCATGTTATAGATCAATTCCAGGAAAATATCACCGCTAAAGAGTAAAGCATCCGACTTGAGAACAGGCGCCGAGTTGTGCCGAAACACCCGGGCATGCAATGATTTAACGCCGGAGGATTCACCCTGACTTTGAGGCACATCGATCAAGGAATCAATAAATGCCGGTGAACCGAACGGATTGCCAAAATATTTCCAATTGACCACATAAAGATAGGAACCGAGGAGTGCAACCGCTATCAACAGATTGAGAGACCAAAACATAAGCGACTTCCAGGCGCGCCTGCCGTACTGTAACGCGAAAAGCAATACCAGTACGGCCAATACAGGCAACAATAGGAAGTAACTTTTTTTCACTCCAACCCCCAGCCCAATACTAATGGCAGATAGAGATAGAAGTGAATACTGGTTCTCTCTCAAGCCCAGGCTCAGGAAATAAACTGCCGGAATAAAAAATGCCACGGTCAACAGATCAGTTTGGGTGGTTGTAGCCTGCAAAGCCACCAAGGGGAAACTGAGAAAGATCAGCGCGGCAAATGCAGATCGACGTTGGCTATAACCCGACAAGCGCGCCATACCGAAGACGCCCATCCCTGAAATCAACGCCGCCAGCCACTGGGCACCACCCACCATTCGATCACTACCCAGGAACAACAGCGTCCAGTAGGTTTGCAACTGCGCGTTAACCGGATACCAAACCTGGTTTAACATCCTGGTTTCCCAAGGGAAGAAAGAGCCATGCTGGAACCAAAAACCAATACGCGCGAGATGCGTGTTTAGGCTATCCATATTATTTTGCGGGACAAAGATCACCTGCGCCAAAGCAAAAACATAAGAAACGGATATCCCCAATAGCAATAGAGCCAAAGCTGGCTCGCGACGCAGCCACTGAGTATTGAATTTTAATTTCCAGTTTTGAAAAGGCATCCAGAGGGAGGGTCTTCCAACGCGTCCCCAAATTAACCAGCCGAGTCCCCCAAAAAACATATGCAGCGCCAGCATAACCCAGCGCTGATTCAGTACATAAAAACTATTTGCGATGTAACAACTAAGCGTCACATTGGCGCTGCCAATCAGATACAAAGCCATTAACCAGGCAGGCTTGTTCGGTGGACGGGAAACTGTCACCCAGGGCAGGCTACTGACCAGCAAAACGAACAGGGCAAGGACAAAGCTAAGCATTTGATATTCTCACGGCCTCAGAGGGCCGGAGTATCAAATCATTATAATGTAACTCGTCTTACTCAGTTCCATTCAAAAGCAGTCATACTTTTACGTGCAAGCTTAAAGTGTGTAAGGTGAGTTAAAACCTACTCTGGCAACCAAACCGTTGCTGAACCGGCAAGACACACTTTACCTTCTGAGTTCAAGATGTTGGTATCCAAAACCAGACGGCGATTCTCTGCAAGCACCTGCGTCACTTTGACTTCAACAGTCACTGTTGTATCCACAAATACCGGGCGTTTGAAAATAGAATTTTGTGAGATATATACCGTTCCCTGACCGGGAAAGTCCATTCCCAAAACTTTGGAGATCAACCCCGTCAGGAACGCCCCATGTACGATTCTTTTTTTGAAAAACGAACTCTCAGCAAACTCAACATCCAAATGGATCGGGTTCAGGTCCCCAACGACTTCGGCGAACTTCTTCACGTCATCCGCTGAAATATAACGCTCGAACTTATACTCATCACCTTGATTGAATAAAAATTCAGTTGCCATATTTTAGTTATCCGCTTTTGGCAACTTCCAAAATATATTCCCCATAGGAATTGCCCGAAAGCTCCCTTCCTAATTTTTCAAGCCGGTCTTTAGTAATATATCCCATGTAATAGGCGATCTCCTCCGGACATGAGATCATCAAGCCCTGTCTTTGTTGTATCGCCTCAATAAACATCGCGGCTTGAAGCAGTGACTCATGCGTACCCGCATCCAGCCACGCAACGCCGCGCCCAAGCAGTTTCACCTTTAATTTTCCCTGTTCCAGGTAAATTTTGTTCAGGTCAGTGATCTCGATCTCACCACGCGCAGATGGCTTTACCGCTTCAGCATTCCTTACAACCCGGTTATCGAAAAAATAAATCCCGGGCACGGCAAAATCCGATTTGGGTTTGGACGGTTTTTCCTCCAGGCTCAACACATTTCCTTTATCGTCAAATTCCACAATCCCATAACGTTCCGGGTCAGTGACTCGATATCCAAAAATAATCGCGCCTTCCTGTAGGGATGCACACTCCTTTAATAACTTTCCCAAGCCTCCGCCATAAAAAATATTATCACCCAAAATCAAACAGACCGGGCTATCACCAACAAAATCACGTCCCACCAAAAAGGCATCAGCCAGGCCGCGCGGCTCAGCCTGTTCGGCATATTCAAACTGCATACCCCATTGTGCGCCATCTTTCAACAATTCCCGAAAAGCGGGCAACGCATCAGGCGTACTAATGACCAATACTTCACGGATGCCCGCCAGCATCAACATCGAAAGCGGATAGTAGATCATCGGCTTATCGTAGACGGGCAACATCTGTTTGCTACTAGCAATCGTCAGCGGGTAAAGACGCGTGCCTTTTCCGCCCGCTAAAATAATTCCCTTCATTTCGCCTCCCGCTGCGCGTCAGCGCGCCACGCATAATTCTTTTTGATCCATTCACCATACGAACCACTGCTGACCTGGTCCACCCAATCCGGATTCGATAGATACCAGTCAACCGTGCGACGTAAACCCGCTTCAAAACCCACCTCAGCCTGCCAGCCTAACTCGCGCCTGATCTTCGCTGAATCGATTGCGTAACGCTGGTCATGCCCCGGACGGTCCGTCACAAAACGGATCAGCTCTTTATAACTCTTCAAACCCTGCTCACGCAATTGCGGCACTTCGATGGGCGGTGCAACATCATCGAGAATACTGCAAATCTGATTCACGAGGTTGAGATTCTTCTGCTCATTGTTCCCGCCAACGACATATACTTCGCCCGGCGTGCCTTTCTCAAACGACAGTTTTATTGCCTTGCAATGATCTTCCACATACAACCAGTCACGCACATTCGACCCATCGCCATAAACAGGCAACGGCTTACCCGAAAGCGCGTTCATGATCATCAACGGGATTAATTTCTCGGGGAACTGGTACGGCCCATAGTTATTGGAACAGTTGGTAATGACCGTTGGCAATCCATATGTATGATGAAAGGCGCGCACAAAATGATCACTGGAGGCTTTCGATGCGGAATAAGGCGAATTGGGCGCATAAGGTGTCTCTTCAGTGAACCAGCCCTCGGGTCCGAGCGAACCGAACACTTCATCCGTGGAAACATGGAGAAATCGAAAAGAGTTTTTTCTTTCTTCGGGCAGATCCTTCCAATACGCACGCGCAGCTTCGAGCATGATAAATGTGCCAATCACGTTCGTTTGGACAAAATCCTCTGCGTTGGTGATCGAACGATCCACATGCGACTCAGCCGCAAGGTGAAAAATGCCAATAGGCTGATATTTCGCAAGCAATGACGAAACCAGGTCACGATCTGTGATGCTACCTTTCACGAACACATAATCGGGATTCCCTTCCAGATCAGCCAAAGAAAGCGAATTCGCGGCGTATGTGAGCGCGTCCAAATTCACCACGCGATATTCACCGCTTCGCACTAATAAACGCACAAAATTTGTGCCTATAAATCCACACCCACCTGTGACAAGAACCGTTTGTTTTTGTTTCATGTTTTTCCTTTCAAGATCAAGGTTGCTGAACTATATTCTCCGACGGGCATTTCTCCGATTGCGTGCGCGGCATGTAAACCTCGAGTCGCGTGCCATCTGCCTCAATCGTCATGCCTGATTCGTAGTAACACACAATATAGGGGGAAACAAATGTATTCCATACATTATTCTCTTCTGCAAAGACACCTTCCTGCTTAATGCCGAGGTTTTGTTTGGTCGCCACAATTGCCGAAAAACGATGATTGGCAAGCTCATCGTAGAACCTGTTTAAATATACCTGATTGCCAGACATTGCCATCTCCATTAAAGTGACGACTTCATAGTCGTATACCAACGGCACGTTCACATCGCCTAATGCGAGCAACTGCCGATCATTGATGAATAATACGGGACCATTTTTACCGGCTTCATTCACCACACTGACCAATTGTTGGTGGGCCTCCTGATTCCGGTTTTCCCAATATTTGGGATATGGGCTCAGCGCTGGGATCAAAATCAAGAGCGGGATGATCAAGGCAACCATATACACAGGCACTGAACGAATTTGCAACGGCGCTTCACCAGGCTCAACCTGCACACGCCCGCCAACGAAATAAAGCCCCACGATACCGATCAGCACAGCGTATGCATCCATATTGTGCAGATCCGCGCCGCCACCGATCTTTGTACTCACTACTGCGCTTCCCGCAAACAAAGCAAGCAACATTACGATCAATCCCAGCCAGCGGATCGTATGCAGGGATCTCCAACGGCGTGCCGCGAGGAAGATGGTCATTATCAGCGGGCCGCTGATAATTAAGATGGCTGGGATGATCCCCAACGGGAAATTCTCATTCGGACCCAACCGATACCATAACAGGTCAGAGGTAAAACTGGAGGTGAATGCCTCCGCGTTCCCTGCATTGCCAGAGATGGAAACATACAGGAATTGTGCCAGCAATGCGGATGCCAGACCTGCCACTGTCCATAGCGCGGGCTGGGATAGGTAGTTAATAATTCTTTTCGGAGTTATTTTTTCGTCGCTTGATGAATATAAAGGTGTTTCGAGCAAATGGATGGTGATCGCAATCATCGCGGGCATGGGAAACCAATTGACGCGACTTACACCAGCCCAGATGGAGGCAACGATCACAGCAATCAAGGATTGCCACGGTTTTTTGCTGAAAACAAATAACAACGGCAACATGACCATGATTTCAAGATGATAATAAACCCCCACTCGTAACAGGAACAAGAATAGCCAGCCAGCGGCAAGCCAGCGAATCGGTTTTTCCTGATCCGGGAATACCTGACGCGTCAACGTGATGGATGCGCCAGCTGTGAGCCCAATCCATAAAAGGAACTGCCAGAGGCGATGCGCGAAAAGCCCAAGGCTGGGGAAAAGGAACGGGAATGACTGAAGCAGGTAACGGGTGGGATGAAGCGTGGATAGTGGAAATGATTCCCCGTACACCTGTCTGGAAAAAAACAACGATGCGTAATAATAACGACTGCCCTCCGACCATCCCAATGAAAGCGGGTAATCGGTAACTACATTGAAGCGGGTTGCAATCTCATAAGTGACACCCAGCACGACCAGCGCAAATGCAAACCCGCCCTGCCAGGTGACGTTGAAAGCCATTTTTAGCGCGGCCATCGCCAATAGGATCAGCCACCAGCACATCCAATAATAGAACAACGATAATAAGACCGGATCATAAACCGGCTTTTTAACTTCCTGCCCAATCTGAAATTTAAATTTGATATAGGGTATCAGGAATAAAACAAGGATGAAGATCATGAAGCTGAATACGCGCCAGATCAGACCATCGAAATGTAAACGCTCAAAGATCGGGAATTCACTGCCTTTTGCAATCCGTATCATTAACCAGACAGAACCCACCGCGAGGAACAAACAAAACACCAACATGCCGCTCCAAGTGGAACGAGCGAGATCTGCCTTCAAGTCGGTGAGATGCAGATAAGTCAACCGCAACATGGTGAGGTTAACGACAAATGTGAAGAACAGGATGGTCTGCAAAAAAGAACGGGGGACGTTCGAAGTCTTGCTCATTAACCTAATTTTACAGGAGAATATTGGTGGGGGCTGATTCTTTTTTTTGTTCAGCCATTGCGGAAAGAATGGACGGGAGGAAAAAAGCTCCGGGCAGGCTGGCAAGAATGGAGTAGGCACGCAATAATACAGCTACACTCAAGCTAACCGCCGGGGTAAGCCCGGCTACATTGGACATGAAGAATGTAAAAGACAATTCCTGCAACCCATAACCGTTGATCGAAATTGGAATCAGGGTGATGAAATATGTCAGACTCCACAAGCCCGCGATCATCCAAAAGGAGACGTGACTTGCAAGATCATCCACAAAAATAGTAATGGAGCCGAACAGGCACAGCATATGTATCCAGGTAAAGAACAAAGACCATAATAGGGTAGTCGGTTTTTTCAGCCAGATGGCAAAAACGGAAGTAGTGCGTTTGATGAAAGCAAGCGGTCTTTGAATAAAAGCAACAAGGGAAAAGGACAATAGGACTTGAAACAGGCTCCATGATTGAACCAGCCCAATGGGAAGAGTCATGCTCATTCCCAACATTCCGATGAGCCGATCCGCGGCAATGGAGGCAAGGCAAACCGCCCGGTCATACCCCATTTGCATGACACCTGCCAGACGCACAACATCGCCTCCAATGGTGGTAGGGAGAAAATTGGATGCAAACAAACCAGTGAAAGTTATAGCCATGCTTTCTTTGAAGCGCATGTCAATGCCGCCTGACCGTAAAAGAACATGCCACCTCCAGACAGTGGCAATGCGCGAGACCAGAAATAAAAGCGCGACCCAAAGTAAATCTGCTGTCTCAATTTTTTTAAAGGTATTAACAATCTCGCTCCACCCATCATCTTTCAACAAAACGACCAACAAACCTACCGCCAGAATCGTCCCTGTCAGTTGCAGGATGCGCTGACGGTTCTTTAACCACCAGGCGGACATTTTATTGCTTCTTCCCCAACACGGTTCGAAGGGTATACGTCGGCTTGCTTTGCGACTCGTGATAGGTACGCGCCAGTAATTCAGCGATCAAACCCATCAGTATGGATTGAAAACCCAAAATTAATAGCATGACACCGATCTGGAAAAACGGTGAGCTGAGCACCGGGATCAGAAAAAACACCTTACGGATAAATAGATATAACAACAATGCGACACTAATGACGATCAAACTGACGCCCGTGCCGCCAAATAAACGCATCGGCTTGTGTGAATAATCCAGCAGAAATTTCACTGTAAACAGATCCAGGATGACCTTCACGGTTCTTTCCAAACCGTATTTTGTCACGCCAAATTTGCGTGAGTGGTGGCGGACAGGAAGTTCCGTTATGCGCGCTCCTACAGAATGTGCGAACACTGGAATAAAACGATGCATCTCGCCATACAACCGGAATCCAGCCAACGCTTCGCGGCGATACGCTTTTAGCGTACAGCCATAATCATGTAAATGGACACCGGTCGCCCATGAGATCAACCCGTTGGCGAGGTTTGAGGGGATCGTGCGCGTGAAGCGATTGTCCTTGCGGTCCTTGCGCCAGCCGCTGACCAGATCGTAGCCTTCATCGAGTTTTTCCAAAAGCAGTGGAATATCTGCGGGGTCGTTTTGCATATCAGAATCCAGCAGGATGATAATGTCACCCTCTGAATGGTCTAGCCCCGCGGCAATCGCGGCAGTCTGCCCAAAATTGCGACGAAAGACAACCACACGGACGTGAGCAGAGTCTTTTTCAAAGAGCGCTTCCAACACCTGCAGGCTCTTATCCGTGCTTCCATCATCCACAAAGATGACTTCCCAGGAACGCCCGATCGGACTGAGCACCTGTTGCAGCGCGTCGAACAACAGAGGTAAATTTTCCTCTTCGTTATATACCGGGACAACCAGTGAAAGTTCGGTCATACACTATTTTTTCAGGCGCGCCATGTCCTCATCCACCATCATGGTGACAAGCTCCCTGAAACCAATGGCGGGCTCCCAGCCTAATACGGTCCGCGCTTTTGTCGGGTCTGATATCAACAGATCCACTTCAGCTGGGCGATAGAAACGCTCATCCTGCACAACAAACTCTTTGTAGTCCAGATCAATATGGCTAAAGGCGATCTCACAAAACTCACGCACAGCATGCGTCTCGCCCATACCGATCACAAAATTATCTGGCTTATCCTGTTGCAACATGCGCCACATGGCATCCACATAGTCACCTGCAAAACCCCAGTCGCGTTGCGCTTCCAGGTTACCCAAACGCAATTCCTTTGCAAGACCAAGTTTTATTTTTGACGCACCGTCAGAAATTTTGCGCGTCACAAACTCAAGCCCGCGCCGCGGGCTTTCATGATTGAACAGAATCCCTGAGGCTGCGAACATATCAAACGACTCACGATAATTCACCGTGATCCAATGCCCATATACCTTCGCAACGCCATACGGACTGCGCGGGTAAAAGGGCGTATCCTCCCTTTGCGGCACTTCCAAAACTTTGCCGAACATTTCACTTGAAGAAGCCTGATAAAAACGGATCTTCGGGTTCACAAAACGGATCGCTTCAAGAATACGAGTAACGCCTATCGCGGTAATATCGCCCGTCAATGCCGGTTGATTCCATGAAGTGGGTACGAACGATTGCGCCGCCAGGTTATATACCTCAGAGGGTTGATACTCCTCGATCAAAGACAACAACGAACCCTGATCGTGCAAATCACCCTGGACCACCGTAATACGATCCAGCAAATGTTCGATGCGCTCGTTGGTCACCGTGCTGGAACGACGCGCCACACCGATCACGCGATAGCCCTTTGAAAGCAATAGTTCTGCCAGATAGGAGCCATCCTGGCCCGTAATCCCGGTTATTAAAGCTGTAGGCATGTAATCTCCTAAATCCAAAATTCAGTCACTGAATTATAATGCATATCTTTACATCTTACATGCGCCTTCGATCCCGCCACCAGCCTATTCCCAAAATCGCAACCCATAGCCCAAAGATCAAACTAACCATCACGGGAAACGGCAACTGCCCTCCCCAATAAAAATAACGGCTGGCATACCATTGCGTGAACACGATCAAGAATACAACCTCACAAGCAATCACACGCGCAAACCATGCCGAACGTGTCTCACGCCACCACACCCACACACCCCCTACAAGGATCGCCTGCCACACAAACAGGATCGTTCGATAACGCGGATTATCCCACTGGTCGCCACCGCCGCGTAGTGCGGCAAGCAGGATCCAGGTCCACGCGAGAAGCGAGAGCCATTGGATGACGTTCCGCTTCTTCCCCAAGCCGAGGCCTGCTCCGGCTCCGAAAGACAGGATCAGCATCGGAAGCATTGCATACCAACCCACGGCGCGCAGGATGTAAATCATCTGCCAGATTGGCGCGGTTGGTTTAATGAGTGTTGCCGGTAAAACTGGTTGCAAGATTCCATAGATGGCAACAAAGGGCAGGCGCATCCATTCAGGCATCTCATCGAAAAGTTTTTGCACCCAGCCCGAATCACGCTCGATGTTGTAGACATTCCAATTCACGGCAAGACGCAACCAGTCATTGACCACACTCAACGGCGATGAGGCATCGAATTCACCCGAACGATTCAGCGATGCGGAAAGAAAAAACGACCCTGCAAAAAATATCATTACGAAAACTAGAATTGTTTTCCATGAAATCGTACGCTGTTCGTTGGCGAAGAAAACCCAACCCGCAAAAATAATGAGGTGCGCCATTGCAATTGCTGGCGAGACCAACAACATGCCGAGCAAACCAACCCCAAGCCAAACTCTGGATACTACTCTGGAGTCGGACAGCTTGCTGTCCGGTGCAGGAGCAAGCTCCTGCACTCCAGAATTAACAAATCCCCACAACGTCATTGCGCTGAATGTCAACAAATACGGCTCACGCATAATCGACGCGCCGAGCAGGACACTTTCAGGATACAAAGCAAATATCCACGCCGAGGCCCACGCGACCTTTTCACCAAATATCTGATTGACCGCCTTCCACAAAAAGGGAATCCCCAGCACGGCGACAATGGCTGAAATCAGAATCAACATCAAGGGACGATGCGCATCAGGTGACAAATATCGATATACCAACGCGCTGAACGCCAGCAAGCCGCCGTATTGGTCATAGGCAAATTTTTGGCTGAACGCGTTGAGAATTGGAGAATTGGAACTCGCCAGTTCCCACGCCTCATCGTCACGGCGATGCGCGTCCGTGAAGACAAAGCCAGCTTTATCGTCTGCATCTTCATGCCCATAAATGGGAAGGAAAACGTAAAGTGAAACACCGACGAGGAGACGGATGGCGAAGGTTAGAGAGAGAATTAATCCGAGGGCTCTTCCGCCGTTTGACCAGCGATATGAGAATTGGAGAATTATCAAGGAAAGAAGAAAGAGGAAAGAGAAGGAGATAAAGCCAATTAGCCAATTTCCCGGTTGCAGGGACGATAACCCTGCACCCAACACGAGCGCGAGAGGGAGTATCCACAGCAGGTCATTTTTCTTGAGGTTCATGTAGGGTGATTCTACACTACTTGCAATCGGCAATTATCGTTTCGTGGGTTGGGGGATATAATAATTTTGGATCGCTGTGCCACCACAATTGCGATTCGCATCAAGAAAGGAATCAACCATGGATACTGAATACTATCGTTTTCAATTGGGTAGTTTTGAATGTGTTTCTTTTTACGATGGCTTTCATGATTACAAGCACGAGCAAATGTTTGCGAATGTCTCCCGCCCAGATGTCGAGAGCGCTTTGCAAGCCCATGGCTTTTCGCCAGAAGCCGTCACAACACCATTCACGTTTTTATATGTCAACACGGGCAAACATCGAATCTTAGTGGATATTGGGGCCGGCGACTTATTACCCACCACAGGCAAGTTGTTGCAAAACATCTATAACGCAGGGATTACACCTGAAAGCATTGACTCTATTTTCATTACCCATGCTCATCCCGATCATGTAGGCGGAGCGCTCAATAGTAAGGGCGAACCCATCTTTGCTCATGCGACCTACTATATCTACAGAACGGAATGGGATTTCTGGTTTTCAGAGCAGGCGGCGATCCAGCCTGGAGGATGGATGACGGAATTTGCGAGAGAAAAATTGACGCCTCTCAAAGATAAGACCATCTTGTTAGTACGAGAGGAAGAAATCTTGCCTGGCGTGAGCGTGTTATTTGCACCGGGACACACGCCTGGGCATATGGTTATTTCCTTTGCATCTAACGGTGAACGACTTCTTAATATAGGCGACACAGTCCTCCATCCACTCCATTTAGAGCATCCAGATTGGCTACCTGTTTTTGATCTTCTGCCGGAATCAGCGGCGAGTAGTAAGCAAAAAATCTTCGATTTAGCTGTATCAACCCAATGTTGGGTAATGGGCCAGCAGTTCCCACCTTTTCCAAGTTTGGGGCATGTTATTAAACAGAATATTGGATGGGAATGGCATTCCATAAAATAGGGAAAGTATCGAAAAACTATTTTGCCAGTTCTGTGATGTTATAAATCATGTTTTTAACACGCTACATGTTTTTCAGAATTTTCTCCGCACGCGCTAACCAGGTAAAGTCTTTCACTGTTTCTTTCGCTTGATTTCCTAGTTCAACTCTGCGCGTTTCATCTGCCAATAACTTCTCAATCTCCAGTCTCCAGTCTCCCACATTATCCGGCTTGCAGAAGACCGCATTCCTCTCATTCAACACTTCCCGAATCACAGGCAAATCAGCCGTGACGATCGCACGTTCTGCCGCCATGTATTCGAACATTTTCATGGGGCTGGCTACGCTGGCTGAATCGGCTGTGCCGCTGGAACCCATGATGGAACGGCTGTAGGGCATGAGCAAAATATCCGCGGCGGATTGGTAGTGGGGTAGGTTCTGATTCGGGATGAAGCCTGTGAATGTGATGTTGGAAATATTTTGATTCTCTGCGCGTCCCTTCCATGTTGCGACATCATCGGGGCGGCCACCTACCCAGACAAAGTGTGCCTGCGGTAAGGATTTTGCGAGGGCGAGAAACAAGTCCGCGCCGCGACCGGCGTAGAGGTGACCGGTGCACATCACAGTTGGGCTTGAGGGAAAGTTTAATTTTTGGCGGGCAAGTTCAGGCGTAGAGGGAAGCGAGGCGAAGCGTTCCAGATCCACACCGTTGGGTGCGATGACAACTTCATCCGGTTTGAGGCGGATGTTGTAGTTGCGGTCAAGCACATCAATGAGGGCTTGAGTGATGGAGACGAGTCGCTTGCGTCTGTTGATTTTTGCAAAAGCGCGCTGCCACGCGGGTCCGGCAAAACCGGTGGGCTGAATATGGATCTCAAAAATCGTCGGGATGTTATGCAACAAGCCAAAGACTGCCGACTGCGGAAACCATGTGTAAAGAATGTCAGGGTTAAGCGTGCGGGCGCGACGGACAGATCGCCATGTGAACATACGACGACTTGATGAGGTTAGCCATTCGATGGGAAAGTCGGTTTGCAAACCGTAGTGCGATTTCAGATTTTCGATTTCCGATTGGGGATTACCCGGCACGATGAGCGTTAGTTCGTGACCGAGTTGCGCGAGGGCAGAGCAGGCTTTCATCACCTGTATGCTATTGGCAGTATCGGATGGAATGGTCGAGCCCGCGATGGCAACGATGTTCATGGGTTTGTCTCTGCATGTTTGATGAGCGACAATCCGCGCAAAACATTGATAATGATGGATACGGCGAGATAGGCGGAGAAAATTGCCGCGCCAACTAAGTAACCGCCGCTCGGCACAAACAGGAAGATAAGGATGATCTCAATCGCGCCAGTGACTGCCGCGACCATAAGTGGATAGTTTGGATATCCCAAGGCGAGCAGGAGCGGACGATTCCAATTCATGATGTTCGCAAGTCCATAGCCAACGAGCAGGATGAGAACACATGCATAAGCTGGCGCTGACTCTGCACCATACACGAATGGGATGAACCACCAGCCCAACGCGACAAGCCCGCCACCGGCAAGTAAAGTCCATATGCCGCCGATGATACTAACTTGTTTCAACAACTTGCGCGTGGCCTGCCATTGCCGTTGTGTAATGACACGTGTAATTTCGGCGTAGGTGGGCGCGATAAATGGATCCATCGGCAACATCACCATGTTGATGAGGCTGGAGGCAAGTCTGAAATATCCCAACGCAATATCGGAAACGAAATATTTTATATAGAGCGGAACATTATCGCGGGCGAACAGGTTGACCGTTCCGTTGATATTTGTGCTGACGGCAAACCCGCCTATGGATTTCCAATCCGCGACAAAACTCAATGGCGCGCGCACCCATGCATTTCCCAATCTGTGCCCCAACTCCCGGAAGGCGGAATTGGTAACGATGACAGCCGCGATCGTCTTGCCAGCCAGATAAGCCACCAGGATTTCGAACATGTCCCAGTGCATGAAAAATGCAACGATGATGATCGTGGCAGTCAAGATACTTTGAAGAAGGTTGGCAAAAGCCACCCGCTTAAATTTATCTGTTACCTGCAATACACCTGTGGATGTTTCATAGATGATATTCGCCAGCAGGAACAAGCCATAAAATCTATACAGAGGTGTTGCGGCGGGATCATTTGAAAACCACGGGGCAAGCGCAAACAAAACCAGATATGCCAGGATGGATGTGAGTGCCTCTGCGATTCCAACCCATTTGGCGATTGCCGCCGCACGATCTTTCTGATCCAGTGCCAGCGCTTCACCCATGTATTTGACCACCACTTCGCTCATGCGGAATGAGAGCAAACGGTTCACATTGGAAGCAAGGAGCATGATCGCTGTGAGCGCTCCAAATTTCTCCATGCCGAGCAATCTTACAATAAAGATGTTCTGAACAAAACCCAGTGCGGCAGAGATCGTATTACTGCTAAAGAGATAACTACTATTCCGCAAGACGCGGCTGATCAAAGGGTCATCACGCAGGGATGCTGAAATTTTTTGGAGGAGGAACATGGGATTAAAAATTACGAATTACGCAGCCTGTATTTCGGAATGCGTAACCCGTAATAGCTTTAGGCGGTGAGGATTTCCTTCGCCCACTCGCGTTCCGCGTTATACCATTCCACCAGTTTCTCGATGCCGGCACGCATGTTGTATTGAGGTTCCCAGCCAAGCAGTTCACCAGCCTTGGTGACATCCGCCCAGTTTGAACGCATATCGGCGGGGTCAGGCGGACCATACTCAACAACAGCCTGCCTGCCAACAACATCCTCAACCAATTTGATAAGGTTGTTTATTGTTATTACTTCATGACCACCGAGATTAATGATCTCATATCCAACAGGTTTCAAGGCAAGGATAACGCCGCGCGCGATATCGTCAATGTATGTAAAACCGCGGGATTGTTCACCATCTCCATTGACCTTTACCGGGCGGCCCTCGCTGATCCATTGCACAAAACGGAAGATGGAAAGATCAGGGCGGCCCGCTGGACCATAGACAGTAAAGAAGCGGACAACGGTGGCGTCAATGCCGTATAAATGATGATAGGCATGCGTCATCGCTTCAGCGCCCTTTTTGCTTGCCGCGTAGGGTTGAAGCGGCTCACTGCTGGACGCAGATTCAGGAGTGGGGTATGGAGGATTCTCCCCATAAATGCTGGATGTGGATGCAACGATAAACTTCCTTGTGACAGTCTGGCGACACAACTCCAGCATATTTAAAGTGCCGGTCATGTTGCTTTCAACATAGATCCACGGATTGTTTACACTGTTCCGCACACCTGCCCATCCCGCCAGGTTGATCACACCGTCAAATTTCTCGCTTTTAAAATGTTCAACGATGCTTTTGTCTGAAATATCCAGTTTGTGAAAGGTGAACCATTTCGTCGCCTTCAATCTATCGAGGCGGTATTCCTTCATGCGTAGATCGTAGGCATTATTCACATTATCAACGCCCACAACGGTATGTCCATCTTGAATGAGTAACTCGGAGGTGCGCGCGCCGATAAAGCCTGCCGCCCCGGTGACCAGATAATTTCCCATATTTATAACCTCACAACCTTCCCGTTATCGTTTGTATATTTTCGCATTGCATTGCGGCTGTCAAAGATAAATTTTGCCTCTTTGAGAATCGCCTCATAATCATAGACCTTATGGTTGGTAACAATAACCACCGCATCCGCCTCACGCACGGACTTCATCAAATCGCTGACACTATCCATGCGCCAGCCATCGTACTCATGATGAATGTGCGGGATGTATGGATCGTGATATTCAACCAGTGCGCCTTTCTTTTGCAGAAGACCGATCACATCCAGTGCGGGGGATTCGCGCACATCGTCAACATCGGGTTTGTATGCCGCACCGAGTATCAGAACTTTCGAGCCTTTCAGGGCTTTACTGCGATCATTCAACGCTTCCATGATACGGCTGACGACATAGCGCGGCATGTTGGTGTTGATCTCGGAGGCCAGTTCGATGAAGCGCGCGTTGTAATTGAAGGATTTCATCTTCCACGAAAGATACAATGGATCGATCGGAATGCAGTGACCGCCCAGGCCGGGACCCGGTGTGAACTTCATGAAACCGAACGGCTTGGAGGCCGCGGCGTCGATCACCTCCCAAACGTCCACGCCGAGGCGTTCGCACATGATCGCCAGTTCGTTGACGAGTCCAATGTTGATCATGCGGAATGTATTTTCGAGTAACTTCGCCATTTCTGCGGATTCGGCAGAACTCACGCGATGGACAATATCGATCGCACCCGCATACCAGGCGGTGGCAACTTCGCCACAAGCCTCGGTGATCCCGCCTATCACCTTGGGCGTATTGATCGTCGTCCAATCTTCGCGGCCCGGGTCAACACGTTCCGGGGAAAATGCCAGGAACCAATCTTCGCCAATTTTTAGCCCATGCTCAGTGCCGAGTTTCGGCAACAGCAATTCGCGCGTCGTACCGGGATAGGTGGTTGACTCAAGCACCACAACCATCCCTTTATGCACATACTTCGCCAATTCTTCGGTGGCTGAAATAATGAACGACATATCCGGGTCGCCTGTCTTGCGCAGCGGCGTGGGTACGCAGATGCTGACCGCGTCCATATCTTTCAATACAGAGAAATCAGTTGTGGCAGTCAGATAGCCAGACTTGACCAATCTTTCAACCGCTTCTGTCTTTACATCCGGGATGTAGGAAATGCCTTTCGAAAGCGAATCAACTTTGCGTGAGTCCGGATCGATGCCCGTTACGTGGAATCCGGCTTCCGCGAAGACAACTGCCAGGGGCAGTCCCACGTAGCCGAGTCCCAATATCGCAACATTGGCTTTTTTTTCTTTCAGTTTTTGAATCAAATCTTCTTTCGTTGACATTCTTTTCCTTTTGAATTGTCATTGCGAGGATGGCGACAGCCCGACGACTCTTGCACTGTACGCAAATGCAGGTGAGCAATCTCCCACGACGCACAAGGGGATTGCTTCAGGCAGAAGAACACTGCCCTCGCAATGACATAAAAATTTAGAACAAACTCAATTGCTTTGGGTCTGCCTCTTTTGGTTCATCTGCTTTCTTTGCGGGTGTAGATTTGCCCAACCCGGCGCGGGCTTCTTTCAACAACTCAGGCAACTTCGCAAAGTCTGCCAGGATCGCGGGCTTGAGCGCGGCTTGATGCAATGCCGCGGCGGGATGGAACATGGCGATGACATATCGATCACCGACCTTGCGCATCTGCCCATGGATCTGACTGATCTTCGCGCCTTGCATGAATTTGCCCATCGAAAAGCGACCAAGAGTCACAATGATACTCGGATTAATGGCTTCAATCTGCCGCTCAAGATACAAATTGCACGCCGAAAGTTCATCAGGCAACGGGTCGCGGTTTTCAGGCGGGCGGCATTTTACTACATTGGTAATGAACACATCCGCGCGCGTCACGCCAGCCTGTTCAAGCAGTTGATCCAAAAACTTACCAGCTGCACCTACAAATGGACGCCCTTGTTCATTTTCGTGAAAACCCGGTCCTTCACCGATGAACATGATCTCGGCATGGGCAGGACCCTCCCCCGGCACCGCTTTTTTGCGCGATTTATGAAGTGCGCAGTTCGTGCAGACCGATACTTCCTTGGCTATTTGTGCAAGTGTTTCTTCTGATGTCATTGTGTTCCTCCTCGTCGAACGTTAAACGTCAGACATGAGACTTTCGACATTCAACGGTGAAAGCGTCATCAGGATCGCGTCTTCATCGTTATCTTTATAATAGCGTTTTCTGCGTCCCGTATCTTCATAGCCAAACTTCCTATACATCTCCTGCGCGGCAATGTTGCTTTCGCGCACTTCCAAAAACGAACTCACCGCACCTTCATCAAATGTATAACGCAAGGTATGAATTAACAATTTCTGCGCGATGCCCTGCCTGCGAAAATCAGGATGGGTTGCAAGCGTGGCAATATGCGCTTCATCCACGAACAGCCAGGCAACGATCATACCCACCACGCGCCCATCCACTTCAGCCACCCAGCAACGCGAGGCCGGGTTATCGGTCACCTCAAAACGAAACGAGCGCTCTGGCCACGGCAGGCTGAATGATATTTGGTCCAGGGCTGTAACGGCTGGCACATCCTCCACCGTCATTTTGCGAATGTCCAAGTTCATGATTGAATGGGTTCGGCAACATGTAAATAAATCGGCGCAAGCACAGCTTCATCATCCACATCGTTGTTTTGCCAACGTTTCCATGCCAGCTCTGCCAACACAGCAGGTCGTCTGATTGAATTCGCCGGGGAAACAAGTTGCACATATTCATTACTTATTATTTTTTGACGAATTTCATCTGTGAACTCGCCACACACCAGAGACGGACTCTGCACCTCAGCCATTAACGCTTCGAGAGTCACGACGCGCGCGTCGCCCTGAGCCTGCCACTGTTTTCTGGAAACCTTATACCAGCCCAAAGCATATCGTCCACGCCCGGCTTGAATCGCAACCGCCAGTGGAAGTTTGGACGATGGTTGGGCGTGCGCAAGAATATCCAATGTCGGAATGCCGATCAAAGGAATATGTCGCGCGAGGGCAAGTCCTTTGACCAATGCCAGGCCGACGCGCAAACTTGTAAACGAGCCCGGACCCAACGCCACACCCAATGCATTGACCTCATTGATTGTCAAAGCACAACGCGTTAATAAATCAGCAATGGCAGGCGCAAGTTCCACAGTATGACGTTGTCCACTGCGCCAGGCGTATTCGCCGAGTACTTGCGCACCATCATAAAGGGCAAGTCCCATCTGCGTGGTGGATGTATCCACTGCCAGCAACATCAGTCGCCTCCCACCATGGCATGACGAATAACTTCAAGTAATTCGTCATAACGTTTGCCGCTGGCTTTGAATTTCATTTCACGTTCTTCTTCATCCACATGTTCGAGTTGCACCCATAATCTTTCAGCCGGGATGAGTCCATTCATGCGTTCGGGCCATTCGACGATCAGCGCGCTGTCAGCCAGCATGGAGTCCAGGTCCAGCTCTTCAGCTTCCGGAATCGAGTCGAGCCGATAGGCATCCATGTGAAAGAGTTGACTCTGATCCGCGCGTCGATAAATGTTAACGAGAATAAATGTCGGGCTGGAAACTGAATCGAGCGAGCCCCAGCCTTGCGCAATGCCTTGCACGAAGGTGGTCTTGCCTGCGCCGAGGTTGCCCTGCAAACAGATCACGTCACCTGCTTGTAACGCGCCGCCCAAACGCATGCCGATGCGGCGCGTCTGTTCGGGACTGCGGCTGAAAAAATCCATTGTGTGTGAATCAAGGATAGGCACTTGAAGGATTATACCGTGAGGGAGATATAGAGGGAGACACGAATACAAGTAGACCGGTAGACAAGTAGAAATGTGTGTACGTGTTTCCTTGCTTATTTCTCTACATCCTCCCCATCCCCAACATCTCTCCGATTGTTTTAGCAATCGTGCGTGCGGCTTCAGGTCTGCCGGCACGGCGACAATTCTCAATTACTTTTTTGCGTTCTTCGGGACGTGAGATCCAACGCGTGAGCGTGCGTACAACTTCCTGTGGACTTGGCGCCCAGACGCCCGCGCCTTCCTCCACCACGAAGGTGACATTGCCATCCTCCTGCCCTGGGAGTTTTGAATATAAGATGATAGGCAGTTCTGCGTTAAGCGCTTCTGCAATTGAGCCGGGCCCCGCTTTGGTGACAATGAAATCAGCCGCGCGCATAAAGTCTGGCATCTCGCGTGTGAAGCCATAGATCAATGTTGGGTTCTCCCACCTCTCCGTTTCGAGAGTCGCTTTCAGGCGCTGATTCCGCCCGCAAACGATGACCAGTCCAATGTCCAGACCTGAGGCGTCTATTTCATGCGCGGTCCTGCCCAGCGGACCCATTCCGTCCCCGCCTCCTACCAGCAGAATGATGTGTTTGTCGAGGGTCCAGCCAAGTTTTTTCCTCAGAGTACTTTTTCGTCCTTTTGGCTTGCAATATTTATCGGCAACGGGCAGCCCAACCACGCGGACTTTTTCCGTAGACATGTTATTTTTCATTGCATTCTGGCGGGCGGATTCGGTGGGGACAAGAATGAGGTCGGCGCGTTTATCGAACCAAAGCGCGTGCGTGGTAACCATATCCGTGACCACAGTGATGAACGGCGGGCGGTTTTTGCCAAGTGCCCGCAGGGCAAATGAATTTGCAAATGGGTGGACGGTAACGATCAGGTCAGCCGGATGCTCACGGATGAGTGCACGCGCCGATTGACGCACAAGAGGCCATAATGTCGTTGTGATTACGCGCGCCTGCGGGCGTCCATCCGTGGCATGGAAACCCGCGCCCCAAAGCTGCGGCGCTTTGACAATGTATGGATAAATATCGCCTGCGCGGTTGAAGGGCGGCGGCGCGTAATCCTTGAAAAAATCCACCATCGCAGTGGTCATTTTGTTTTTATACTCAAGATGAACGGCTTCGATGATGGCTTCCGCCGCGGAGCGATGTCCGCCGCCGGTATCGGAGAAGTAAAAAACAATATGTGGTTTTCTAGGAGTTTTTTTGTTCATTGTTGTGTCTGGTGAGGTTGATTTTTAGTCGTTTCGATTCGTTCCTTCCGTCCAATGTAAAGACACGGAACAGTAAACCGCGGTCGCAACACAATATGACAGGATAAAGCTTGCCGAGCCGTCTGCCAAGCCAGGAACGAACGAATGAAGACCCAATATGGTAAATATATTTAGGACACGCTGACCGTCTCGGACTGCAAGCATAATAAGGATAATTATGTGAATTACTCCAAATAGAAAGATGCTTTTTGCAAACGCATCCAGATATCTATTGGAAAACAAAGTTCTCATTGCTTTCTCCTGAAAATTTTTGGTCACGCTTCAATCACTTTGTTTATTCGTTAAGGCCTGGTTGCTCAATATATTCTTCCCCAACATCGTACATATGCCCACCCATAACATAGGATTTTACATGATTCAAATTTCTTTTTGTGAGAAGAACCAGGAGCGATCCCTTTGCGTAGAGACGGATAAAACGCAGTTTTCCATCCTTTCGGACTCGCCGAAGGGAAAATACGTAGAGCGTCTCACGGAGAATTTTTGGTGTAATTCCTTGAGTCACAATTCTTTGGGTAAAGTCATAGTCCTCGCCAAAGGTGAGCGTTTCATTGTAGCCATCCACAAGATCAAATATCTCATGCCTAATCACCGTGAGCGGTCCGGGCGTAATAGGACGATGAAAAACTATGCTGCCCTCCACAAATAAATTTGCAATCAAGGTAAAGAGCGCATCTCCCGAGAACTCGCTATCTGGTCGAAACCAGGTGGTAAAAAGCACAGGGCTTTGTTCTTCAATGAAACGCTCTATTCTTTCAATAAAATAGGGGAGCACCACGCTATCCGCATCAATAAATACCAACCATTCTCCGCTTGAAGCCCTGGCTCCTATATTCCGCTGGAGAGGCAGGCTTGCTTTTGCACTTACAATCACTTCAAGTTCTGGAAGTTTTGAACTAAAGGACTTCGCCACCTCAACAGTCTTATCACTCGAAGATCCATCAACTACAACAACTTCAAAATCTTTTTTAGTCTGCTCCATAAGGGATGTTAATAGGTGTGGCAGGAAATTTTCTTCATTAAGCGCTGGAATTACAATCGATATTTTGCTCATCAGGTTCTCCGATTTTTATGTTTTAGGAATCGACTTGTTCATCTTCATGCTTTGTCAGATTGGCTTTGAGTCTTTTGGCCAGTTCGCGGCGTGTGAGCATGACGCGCCGCCCACAGCCCTTACATTCAAGCCCGATATCCGCGCCGAGGCGAGTCACTGTCCATTCGTAGGAACCGCAGGGATGTTGTTTGCGAAGGCGCAGGTGATCGTTGAGGTGGAGGTCGGGGAGCATTGGGAATTTGGAGAATTAGAGTGAGGTTGCGTAATTGGTAATTCGCGCGGCGATGCAAACATTATAAATTGAATTATGATAAACTACGCACGAGAATTTTGCCTGAGGAGATCAAATCATGTCACAATACGAAACCTATGCCGTTGAAATCGCGGGGATCAAGCGTGAACTGCGTTTATTCGAGATCAAGCCGGGTTTGAAGATCGCCATTTTGAATATTCTGGGGGATACGGAACTTGTCCAGGTCTGCGCGAAGGAACTGGCAAATAAACTCAAGGAAATAGATTATGACGTGCTGGTGACCGCGGAAGCCAAGTCGATTCCGCTGGCACACGCCTTGTCTGTTGAAACAAAAAAACCTTATGTTATTTTACGCAAATCGTATAAACTTTACATGGGCGATGCGCTCAAAGCAGAGACGTTATCCATCACCACCGGTCAGCCGCAGACTTTGATCCTGGATGAGAAAGATCGTGAGTTGATGCAAGGCAGAAAAGTTGTCATTGTGGACGATGTGATCAGCACCGGGTCAACACTGCAAGGCATGAGAATGATCCTTAATAAGGCAGGAGCATCCGTGGCAGCGGAGGCGGCGATCCTTACTGAAGGTGACCGCGCCCAGTGGATGCACATCATTTCACTGGGACATCTGCCGTTGTTTACGTGAGGAAGGTACACAAGTGAAAAGGCTGGAAGACTCACACACCCTCCAGCCTTTTTGTTTTAAAGACCCGCGTCCGTGTCTACTTATCTACTTGTTTACATGTTTCCGCTTTTACTCTTCCCGCCAATCAATTTCATTTTCCCATCTTTCCTCATTTTCTTGATCGCAAGTTCCCTCTTCATCGCAGACTTTCGATCGGGCTGTTCTTCAACATAAACCAGTTTTACAGGCAGTCGCATCTTTGTATACCTAGCGCCGCGACCTTTGTTGTGCGTGGCAAGGCGGCGTTCAGGATCGGTGGTCCAGCCGGTGTAATACGTCCCATCGACACATTCGACGATATAACAATAACAAACGGTCACTTGCTTTTCTTTGAACGCGCCGTCAGGTTGCCAAAGAACATTTGATTGAGGAGGCTGCCAGTGGATGGGATCTCTGAATTTTGAGCCTGGGCGCCATCCCAATCAGCCTGGTGGCGTTCATCGAACCAGCGGATGCGCGCCTGGAATGCATCTTCAAGGAATGTTGCCACAGTCTCCTCATCACTGTCCTTGATCTTGTCGCGCAACTCCTTCAAGGACAGCATATATGCGTCTAGAATACGTGCCACATTCTCGCGGTTCCCGAACGTGGCAAGGCTCAATGATTTTGCGTCATCATGATAAGCAAGCCCGGCAGTGACAGTGGCATATGGACGCGCCGCTAATCTGCCCGCTTCCCGCCAGCCGGGTTGATCCATGGTGGAGTCGATCAAAGCCGCCGCAATCAACTGCGGCAAAATATGTGTCGAAGCCAGCAGACCGTCGGCTTCGATTTCATCTGATAGCATGGCTCTCGCTCCGAGCATTTCAATCAGGTTCAAGGCAAGTTTCAACGCGCTTTCAGGCGTGCCGTGCAGCGCGTTCACCAGAAACAATCCATTTCTGAACAGGTCGGCGCGGGCAGAGGCAACACCAAATTCAACGCCATGCAAATATTCCGCACCTGCGGCAGGCGTCAGCCCAATGTAATGCCGTCCCTGAGGAATAAGCTCCTTGACCCACGCGGCAACCGTCGCTTTCGCGGGAGCCGTGTCGATGATCACAGCCCCATCCTGCAAGCCTTGAGCAATATATCCCAACGTCTCACGAATCTCGCTAAGGGGCATACTTAAGATGATCACATTGGCTTCACTCACGGAAGATGGCAGGTTGAGTTTGATCTCATCCACGGCGCCCGCTTTTTGCGCCTGGCGCGCGGCTTCATTATCCTTGTCATGACCTACACGTTTAATGTTTTTTTGCCCGGCAAGCGCCAGCCCAATTGAAGTTCCCACCTGACCTAAACCGATTATGGTTATTTGAACGCTCATGATCTCCTCGCAATCTGATTGATGAAGCAATTATACTGCCTTTAAAGTGCGAGAACCGCGGACGCCGACCGCGGTTCTCTACGAAAGGAGGAGAAGAGAAATCACCTTACTTAGTCTAATTTATCATAAGGGACTCAAACGTGCTTGACGCGAGACCTACGATTGCCCTACGATTGTCCGACAACTAACGAGGGCACAAAGTGCACTATAATCGCTGTCAACGAGTATTGATTGTTATGAAGATGAAAACACAAGACCCGACTCCTATTTACATCGGTGAACTGAACGGGACTCCACTCGGAGACTTCCGCCTCGCCGCCTCAGACTTGGGCCTGGTCGCCATTGAATGGGCGGATTCCCAGCCTCAATTTGATTCGTATCTTGTGCGCCTCAAACGGCCCATCCAACCCAACGAAAAGAGAATCAAGCCTTACGCGAAGGAACTTTCAGAGTATCTCTCAGGCAAACGGTACACGTTCACCATTCCCGTTGATTGGACCTTGTTCACCCCGTTTCAACGCGAAGACCTGCAAGCAGTGTTTCGAATCCCATATGGTGAAACACGCACCTATGCCGACATCGCCAGAGAGATTGACCGTCCGCATGCCTACCGCGCCGTGGGAGCTGCCAACGCCATGAATCCCATGCCGCTGGTAATTCCCTGTCATCGCGTCATCGGCATGGATGGCAAGCTCCACGGCTATGGCGGTGGAGAAGGATTGAAGACGAAGGAATGGTTGTTGAAGATGGAAGGCGCAGTGATGACATAAAAGCATCATGAATTAATAAAAACAAAAAGAGGCAATCAATATTGAGTTGATTGCCTCTTTACTATCATACTTCAAAATCTACAAATGCTTATCCAGCCACTCGATCATCACTTTGAACACTTCGGTCTGTTCGGGTTCGTTGTGGATTTCGTGATACATGCCGTCCCATATGCGTAAGGTAACATTGCTTCCCGCCTTATTAGCGAATTGGCGGCTGGCTGTTGCGGAGGTGATTGGGTCAGCGCCGCCGTGCATGAGCAAAAGAGGCAGGACAAGTTCAGTTGCATGATCCAATGCCCACAAACCCGATTCATATATGCCGACAAACAAGCGCGCAGATACCTTATCGTGACCGAGCGGATCATTATCATAAAGACGCACAACCTCGGCATCATGCGAAAGCCCTTTGGTATCCAGACCATTGCTTTGTGTAAACGAAGGAACAATGTTATTCATGATTCGTCCCAGCGCCACTTTGATCGGAGACGGCTCGAATGCCAGTTTTAACCACGGCCCCGTGGCAATCACACCCGCGATTTTTGGATGGCGGCGCAAGACATAGTTGATCACCTGATTGCCTCCCATGCTATGTCCATAGAGGAAGAGCGGCCGACCTGAATATTTCTCACCCAGTATGGAAATGAAAGCCCCGATGTCATCCATCAAAGTGTCGTAAGAAGGGATATGTCCGCGTGGCCCCGTGGATTTGCCATGCCCGCGTGAATCATAACCTGCCAGCGCATACCCTGCATTCGTCAGCGCGCTGGCAAGATTTTCATATCTGCCGACATGTTCGCCATGCCCATGCACGAGGGCAACTACAGCTTTGGCTTGCGCGTTTGCGTCCGGTTCCCAGTTTCGGATGTAGAAAGTAACACCATCATTGCCTACTCGTTTTGACTCAGATATTTTCATCGTCACCCGCCCGTGATCTTGAATTCACAGGTGTTCGAACCTGCCGCTTTGCATTGAGTCTCTTCCACATCATAGCCTTTGCCGGTTGCCCAAAAAAGACTCTCGCGGATCAAGCCCTGGGTTACGAAGCAGATCGGAGCTGCATCGTGCCGGGCATGGGCGGCAGGCGAAACATTGTCCACAAGAAGCAGGTCCAGGTCGAGGGTATGAATCGAAATGTCACCGGATTGTGTACCGAGAAATTTCGCGAGCAATTCCAGCGTTGATTTACGCCGCGTCGCCAGCGGCAGTCGCTTGATCACAGCCGCCTGGGCTCTGCCTCCCAACGCGGCATCCTCCAATAAATGATTCCACAAACGTTGACCCACGCGCAACAGAACACCACGCGCGCCGCGTCCAAAGTATGTACGCATGGCGGCTTGCAGGGAGGCATATGCTGTTGCAGATTCAACTGCATCCATCTTCAGGAAGATCTCAGGCTTGGACCACTCAGCCGGCAATTTCGAGAGACTCAACATGCCATTGAATTGGTCTGCGCCTAATTCAAGCGCAACCGTCTCGGCAAAACGCCGCAGAATCCGACTCGAAAATTTAATATCACTCACGTGCGGGCTTCTCCTATTTCAAATCGACAATACTCATCACCTCTGGCAAGGCAGTGTGTTTCAGTGATCGCGAATTCCCTGCCGGTTGCCCATAGCACAGCTTCGCCGACAGAGCCGGCATACAAGTAACAGATTGGGCTTGCGCTCTCGCGACTATGACAGATCGCACATGTGGATTCGATATAGGCAAGGTTATCCCCGCTCTCATCCACCCAGGCTTTTACCTCGGGATTGCTCTTCTTCAATGCATCCGCCATGCCATTCAGAATAAACTTGATCCGTTGTTTTTCAGGCAATAACTTCAACGCAACACCCGCAACACCCAGTAAAGCGGATTGTTCACGAACGCCATATTGAAAGGAGGCCTTGCCAATGCGTCGCAAAATACCCTTGCCGCCGCGTCCATAGAACGCTTCAATGGCTTCATTGAATTTTGCATATTGCGAAGCCTGGATAGCTGGTTCAAGATTGTTTGGCGGAAAGTTACCGACGAATCTTTCCAACCCGCAGGTTTTCAAAACAGTGGTCAGCCCATGGTCCCCCATCACCTCCTGGGCAGAGGTCAATGCCTGACGCACCAGCGAATTAATGATCATCGAATCTTTTCGAGCGGTCATTCTGCCTCCTTATTTCTATGGATAAGTGGGCACATCAAAAATATAAACCGGGTATTGCTCACCCGTACGAATAAATCCCATTTTCTGATACAAATTCAAAGAAACAGCATTATCACTTTGCGTATTGACACTCAACTTGAATACACTATTATTCACCAACCTTGCAAACAGGTCGCCCAACAACGCCCGACCCACCCCGCGGCCCTGCCTGGCTGAACGCACAGCCAGGCGCGCAAGGTGCGCACGCTGGCCACTACCTGTACTTAGTTGATAGCCAATAATGCCATCAGCGTTTTCCGCTACTGTCGCGAACAGAGATTGCTCGAACGCCTTGTGGAGAGTCACCAATGAATTCTGCCATAACGGATCAAAGGATGCAGCATCCGTCCTTTCGACATCAGGCAGGTCGGCCTCGATCATCCTGCGAATGCGGACACCCTGCGCTTCGCTCCCAGCCCAGGGCTGATACGACCACTCAAGCATTACGATCTGCTGGATGTTTTTAAAATCGCTGGCGGTCAATATCTGCTGAAGCCAGGGTTGCATCGCGATCGCAGCCACCCGGGCGCCACCAGCCTGTGCAATTTCAGCTCGTGCAGTTTGCCATAGTAAATTCCATGCATTCTCAGCCGACCAGTTGCCCGCATGAACAAACAGCCGCACCCAGGCGATCCCGGTTGCTTCCATAGGGCAAGCCAATGCCGCCGTGATCTGTCTGCCATCATCCAACGCCCAATAAAACGGATCACCCAGCCATTCGAGCGGTGAGCGCCAATCCAAATGGCGATGAAGACGAGATTCAAAAAAGATCAGGTTGGATAATTTTTGATGGTCATCAAGGTTTGCAGGGCGAACCAGGGATGTAATCACTATTCACCTTGAGGCAAAAGCGCGAAATAATTATTGAGGTTTAAAAAAGCCCCAGCGCATCAGGAACTTCAAAATACGTTGTGTAAATGTAGGTTTTTCAACAAGCCTTAAAGAGTCCAGCATATCCACCTGGGTATTGCCTATATAACCGCGTTTGAGGAAGATTTCAGCAGTTGCTTTTCTAACTATGGAATGCATGTCGCCTTCACCGGCTTCTTCAAAAAAAATTGCGGCGCGGTTATATTCGTCCATGGCTTCGCTATATTTTTTGAGTCGCTCCAGGGCGGCCGCCCGGTTGGCAACTGCAATGCCTTGTCGCTTCAAATCGCCAGCTTTTTGAAATATTGCCTCGGTGCCGTCGGTGGCAGATAAGGCATCTTCGGCCTTGCCCGCCTGTAACAAAGCCACACTCTGGTTGTTCTTCATTTCCGCCGCGTTCAATTCATCCTGAACGTTATCATATGCCTGCGCGGCTTGTGAAAACAAATCAGCGGCAATTCCATATGCTCCTTTTTCATATTCCTGCTTGCCCTGTTCGGCGAGTGTTTTGGCATCCATAAAACAACCTTAAATTAAAATGTAATATCCAACAAATCTTCGGCCACTGAGCGCAATTTGTCTTTCGACATATTGCTTAATTTCATTGCCAATTCCAGATAAGGCCGGTTGACTGGCATGGCAACGAATTGGCGGAGTTCCAACGGCAGCCTCAAAAAGTCACGGATCGCTTCCTCGTTCATCAACCACTGCCCAATCGGACCTACGCGGTCAAAGAATGATTCGACCCTGCCACCCAAAGCCTTCACCAGGGCTTCCAATTCAGGCAAAGGCATGGGGCGTTCGCCCAATTCATAGGCTTTGATGCGCGCGCCGGAAATCCCGGTTTCATGCGCAAGATTACGGATCGAGATCGAGGCGTTCATGCGTTCCTGCCGCAACAAAGCGCCGATCTTGCGCTGGCGTACGGAGAGCAGTTTTGGCAGATCCAAATTCTCGTGCGGCAACGGCTTGCCCGATTTTATCTCCTTGCTCCAAAAATGATCAATGGGCAAATCAAGAAAATAGACCAATGCCTCCAACTCAGGTAATGACAGAGCCTTGCGCCCCTCTTCATAGGCACGGAATATACCCGGCTTAACGCCGATCGCCTGCGCGCATTCTGTTACACTTCTGCGCGTGGTGGTGCGGGCATCACGGATCAACAAGCCAAGAGTCTTTGAGCGAATCGCAATCTGGAATTTTATAGCCATGGTTCCTCAACTTGACCGATTATATCCCGTTATCGCCTTGTACCAAAACTCGAGCCACTTGCAGGCATAAATATCTCTGCACCCAGTTTGAATCCGGACGCTTCCAATTTTGGACCAAAAACGGGGCGAATACCCGTTGGCTTCAATTCACCTAATATCTTACCGTTGGGTCCCACTCCGGTTTGTTCAAATTTGAATATATCAGTAAGCACCACGGTGTCGCCTTCCATGCCAACCACTTCAGTGATCGCTGTCACTTTGCGGGCGCCATCCTTCAAACGGGTTTGCTGAATAATGAGGTCCACCGCCGAAGCGATCTGCTGACGGACAACTTTAAGCGGCAGATCCATACCAGCCATTAGCACCATGGTTTCCATGCGGGATAAAGCATCACGAGGGGTGTTGGCATGTAATGTCGTCAAAGAACCATCATGACCAGTGTTCATCGCCTGTAACATGTCCAAAGTTTCACCGCCGCGGCATTCACCCACAATGATTCGGTCCGGGCGCATACGCAACGAGTTACGCACCAGGTCGCGGATTGTCACTGAGCCTCTACCATCCACATTTGCCACCTTCGTTTCCATGCGCAGAACATGATCCTGTTGCAATTGCAATTCGGCCGCGTCTTCAATGGTGATGATTCGTTCACTTTCTTGAATAAAACTGGACAGCACATTAAGTAGCGTGGTTTTCCCTGAACCTGTGCCTCCTGAAACGACGATATTCAAATGAGCAAGCACGCACGCGCGGACAAACTCACCCATGTTCTGGGTTATCGAGCCAAACTCCACCAATTGCTGGATGGAGAGTTTGTCTTTTTTGAATTTTCGAATCGTGATACAGGGTCCATCAATGGCTACTGGTCGTATGACCGCATTGACACGCGAGCCATCCGGTAAACGCGCGTCCACAGTGGGACTGTCCGCATCCACGCGCCGACCCAGGGGTGAAATAATACGATCGATGATTCTTTCCACATGATCGTCATCGTCGAAGGTGATACCGCTTTTAGTTACCTTGCCGGCTTTTTCAATAAAGATCTTTTTGGGACCATTCACCATCACTTCACTGACATCAGGGTCATCCAACAACGGCTGAATGGGACCAAAGCCTGTCATCTCATCCAGGATCTCATTGAAGATCTGTTTACGTATATCCTCAGGCAGGGTCACCTTCGCTTGAACGTAGATATCGTTCAGCCGTTGTTTTATTAGCTCAGAACGATCGCCAAGCTGCAAGACTTCGCCTTCCAGGGAGCGGCCGATGTTTTCGGCAAGATATTTTTTAAATTTGAGCAGGTCGGCTGATGTCAGCCGCGTGAAATTGGATGAAATTGGAGTAGCCATTGCGATTATTTCTCCTCACCTGATTGTTGTTCGGGAATGACCCATACGATATGCGACCTGCGCACAGCCAGAAAAGGCGCCTGAAAAAGCACCTGTCCATCTGTACCCAGAACGCTTACATCAGTGATTGCAATAAAATTCTCATCGAGATCAAGTTCATCGATAATTCGTTGATCCCTGCGAACATGAATTCTGCCGCGCACCATATGCGTGGTTGTCTGGATAGTGGCATAGATCGCGATCTTCGAGACAACATCAGTGAAGATCTTTCCCTTTTCATCATATTCAAAGGTCATATTACCTCTCTTTAGGCGCTGAATATATATCCGTAAAGCAACTCTGCCATTACGGTATTAAGAATTGCCGCATAAAAATCTAAATAAATAAGACAAGCGGTAGAAGAAAGATTGGGCCTGGTCTGTCGCCGTTCAATTCGGACAAACTTATCATTAAAGTGTAGTCTATATGGACTTGAAATTACCTTTCATTTTCATTAGGTAATTCAGCGGGCGCGCTGGCGGCGGGCAAGTTTCACCATGTTTTCAGCCGCCTCTTTGAGGACAATGGAGGCAGTATCGCCGGGGTATTTTGTTGTTATGGGCTGGTTACGGTTGTTGGCTAATGTAAAATTACTCCCCATGTATGGGATCATCGTTTTGATCGGTATGCCAATGATCCCTTCCGCTTCTGTTTTGGTCAAGCCTTCCAAACCGACTGCGCGATTCAATATGGCATAGATACTTTGATTCTCAATGCCCTGGGATTGCAAATATTCCCAGACGGTTTTGGTCAGGTGGATGGTGCTTTGGTCGGTGGAAACGATCAGAGCAATGAGATCGGCTTGTTGGATCAGAGGCAGGCTGATACGTGAGAGTGAACGTCCGATATCCAGGATAATGAAATCGTATGAGGCGCGCAGCACGTCCACGATCTGTTCGATGCGGTCTCCCTTGAGAATATTCCCATGTTGCGGATCAGGCGAGCCAGCCAGTAATTGGAATTTCCACAACTCAGGGTGGGGCAAGTTTTTATGGAAGTATTCCCGGGTCGTTTGCGCCGACGGGAGGTCTGCCACGGTTACGAGATTCAGTTTCTCATCGCTGCCAACGATCTGCGCGATGGAACCGATGGGCAGAACCAGGTCTGCAACAACCACACTTGCCTCGGGTTGGTGTACTTTGATATTCATTGCAAGATTGGCACACAAGGAGGACGTGCCAGTGCCGCCCTTGGCGCTGAGGAAAACAATCAATAAACCTTTTTCTTTCCCATCATCACTTGCAACAACCGCAGGCGTTTCAGCGCTCAAAAATCTGTTGATAACCTCTTGAAGCACAGGCATCACGTCAGATGATTTAATAAGATATTCATTAATACCTGTTTTGAGGCAGGCTTCTTTATACGCCGAACTGGGATCGCTTGAAAGAGCAACGATGGGTGTTTTGCCCGTGCGCGCGTCACGGTGTAACTTTTGAACAAATTCTTCAACTGTAAGATCGGTTAATACGGGATCGAATAGTATTAAGTCTGGCAAGTCGCGCCAGGCAAAAATCAAAGCCTCTTTCCCCGAAGAGGCTTCAAGAATCTCGAATTGTTTTTCACGCAACGTATTGGAAAGGAAAATACGGCTGGCTTCACTTTCATCCACGATCAGAATTGTTTTACCAACCACAGCAACCTCCTTACTCGATCATTCCTCTATAGGTGGCATCAAATATCCCAGACCTGAGCGGGTCACGATATGTTTGGGAGTATGCGCATCATCTTCCAGCTTTTGGCGCAGGCGCGCGATACTCACCCAAAGGATCTCCTTATCAGTACGGTATTCAGGTCCCCAGACACTGGTAAGCAGTTCTTCTGAAGACATGATCTTGCCGGTATGGTGAGCAAACTGTAATAACAAGCGATATTCTGTGGCAGACAGCGAAACCGGAGTTTCGCCCTTCCATACTTCTGCGCGGGCAAAATCAATCTTCAGGTTGTCATGTGTAAAGAAACGGGATTGTCCGCCCACGTCGCCAGCTGGTTGGGCACGGCGCAATACGGCACGGACGCGCGCCAGCAATTCGGTGGCTGAAAACGGTTTGACCAGGTAATCATCTGCACCGAGGTCGAGACCGCGCACACGATCCTGTTCATCGCCTTTGGCTGTGAGAATAATAATGGGGATACTGGAGAATTCACGGATGCGTTGTGTGGCACCGAAGCCATCCAACTTGGGCATCATGACATCCATCAACACAAGATCAACCGGTTGCCCCGAAAACACATCAACAGCCTGTGCGCCATCCTGCGCAGTGACAACTTCATAACCTTCCGTTCTCAAATTGGCTTCCAACAGGCGCAGGTAACGGGGTTCATCGTCCACAATGAGAATGCGTTTTGCCATATAGACTCCTTCGGGCTAGTTAGTGGGATTCATGGGCAGTTCGATGAAAAATGTGGTTCCCTGACCCAGGGTCGACTCTGCCCAAATCTTACCACGATGTGCATCAATAATCTGCTTGCAGATGTAAAGTCCCAACCCCGTGCCGGTGGCCTTTTCACTGCGAGCGCGATAGAAACGCTCAAAGATCAATGGTAATGACTCCTTTGGAATACCGGGCCCATTATCCTTAAATTGGATCACTTGTTTCTCGGTCCGCTCGCGCAGAAATACAGTGATCGGCGATCCAGGTGCATACTTGATGGCGTTGGTGAATAAATTATCAAGGACCTGCGCGATACGCACCCCATCGCCGCGTATGGGATGCGTGGTTTCTAATTCCATGTTGACTTCCAAGTCTTTATAGCGGGCACGCAGGCGGGTAACTACATCGCGTAGTACAGCATCCAGCCTCAAGGGTTGGAAACGAAGCGGGAGCGTCTTGCTTTGCAGGCGCGCTGACTCTAACACATTTTCGATCAGTAAAGAGAGCCGGTCTGCCTCCTCATCGATAATCGTCAAAAATTCCTGTGTAGTCTCGGAATCCCAGGAGGTATCCTTTCTCAGCAGGCTGGTGCTATAACCTTTGATAAAACCAAGCGGCGTGCGCAGTTCATGTGAGATCGTACTAACAAAATCCTCCTGCAATTGCATTTGCAGTTTCAGATCGCGCAGTTCCTTGTTCATTTTCTTCAAGGCTGTGCGCTCGAACATCACAGAAAGCAACTCTGCGGCAAGCGAAGCCACTGTAAGATGATCCTGTTCATACATTGGACCGCCAAAGCGCACAAACACCAATGCGCCGCCAATCAAACCATCGTCACGGAGTGGAATGCCCAGTAAATATGCCTGACTAAGACGGTCATCCAATGAAGCGTTGACGTCGGGGTCTTTTAACAACATCTTTCCCCTGGCAAGCACCTGGCCTGCAAAAGTTTCGCCCCAGGGGGCATCTGCCTCGGCATTTTTTGCGCGTCCCAGCGCCCGCGCATAAACAACCTCAAGTGAATTTGTTTTTTCATCCTGCAGATAAACTGCGACATTATCAAAGACAAATTGCTCACGAAGCTTTGAAAGAAATTTTTCCACAGTGATCCGCGTATTATCCGCTTCGCTCGCGATATTTACCAATTCATGCAAGTACGAAAAAGGCTGCGCGTCCATATTTATTTTCAACTCGCGGCAACAGCCAGCAATGGAAATTTAAAAGTGGATCCGCGTCCTTCAACAGACTGTACTTCCAACATCGAGCCATGCGCTTCGATGATCTGCCGCACCAGTGAAAGCCCCAACCCGGTACCGCCATAGCGCCGCGTCGACGAACCATCCAATTGATGAAAAGGTTCGAAAATATCCTTCAGTTGACTCGCGGGGATGCCAATGCCCGTATCGGTGACAGAGACAATGACCAGATTCTGGCCTTCGCGTTTGATACTGATCACCACGCTTCCGCCTGAAGATGTGAATTTGATTCCGTTATCGATCAGTTGTTGCAATACCCAGGCTGTTTTCTGTGAATCCGCCTGGACAATGGGAACATCCTCATCGATCACCGAGTGCAGATTAATGCCGCGGTCAGCAGCTTTACTCGCGAATGATTTAACGGCCAGGTTGGCGATCCTGTGAATATCCACATTCTCCTGCTTGATGCTTAATTCGCCGCGCGAGGCCAGCGAGACCATGATCAAATCTTCGATCAAGACTTCGAGCCTGTTGGTGGATTGCTGGCTGACCTGCAGGGCATGTTTTTGTTCCTCAGTGATATCCCCCAAAGATTCTGTGATCAACAATTCAATATAGCCTTTGATATGCGTAAGCGGGGTGCGTAATTCGTGAGAGATATTGGAGATGAAGTTGGCCTTGAGCTGGCTAAGTTCTGAAACACGTTCAAGGGCTTTTTGCAGTTCCGCAGTTCTTTCCTCCACCCTGCGTTCCAGCGTTCGGTTTGCGGCTTGCAACGCGGAGCGCAATTGTAAGATTTGCTCGGTCACCGCCTGATCAAGCTCGGAACGATCGATCAGCTTCAGGTCAATTAATGCCTGCCCTAACAACAGTGTGTTGCCTTGTGTGTTTTGCTCCAATTGGTAATCGAGTGTTTTTTGAAGATCTTCAGCAGTGATCAACCCCTTTTGAATCAAGTACTCTCCCATACGAGGGACAAGCATTTCAGGTGTGAGCTTTGATAATGATTGTGTCATGTTTTCAACTCAACAATAGCGCTTCGACTTTGTACCTCAGCGCGATATATAAACCCATTCTCCACCTACCATTGTAGCCGATGATTGCAGGGTAAGCAATTCATCAGGGTCACAGGTGAAGGGGTCTTTTTCGAGAACGATCAGATCGGCGAGAAAGTCCGGGGCAAGCCTGCCAAGGCGATCTTCCATATAAGCGGCGTAGGCGGCGCCGAGAGTGTAGCCCGCGAAGGCTTCAGCGATGGATAATTTTTGTTCGGCATACCAGCCCTCGGCTGAGGGGGAACCGTCGGCGCGGCGGCGCGTGACTGCGGCGTGTAATCCCAAAAACGGATTGGGTGATTCGACTGGGGCGTCGGAACCAAGCGCGAGAGGCGCGCCGAAATCCAATTGAGATTTCATGGCATAGGCAAGGCGTGAACGTTCACCCCAGAATTTATCTGCCATCAACATATCGGAGGTGGCATGGATGGGTTGCATCGAAGCGATAACGTTCAGTTTGCCAAGGCGCGGCGCATCATCGGGATGAATGACCTGCACATGTTCAATGCGATGACGAAGAGTGGGAAGATGATTTTCTTTTTCGTAGCTGCGTAATTGTTCGTAGGCGTTGAGTACTTCGTGATTGGCGCGGTCACCGATGGCGTGGACGGTCATACCGAGACCGACCTGAGCGGCTTTGCGTCCATGTTCGAACAGTTCTTCGCCATCCATGTTAAGGATGCCGCGATTTTCACCTTCGCCGATGTAGGGCTGGAACATCGCGGCGGTATGTGGACCCAGCGCGCCATCCATAAAGACTTTGACATTGCCAATGCGGAGCATATCATCACCGAAGCCGCCGCGCAGACCGAGCGCGTGCGCTTCATCGAGCAGTTCAACTGGAATGTTCTTCAGCACGCGCAATTTCAATTTGTTTTGCGCGTGGAGTTGTTGAAGAGCCATGAAAGAATCACGGCGATCAAAATCATGCACTCCGGTAAGCCCCATTTTCCATAAGATGGGCTGGGCTTTTTCGATGGCATTCGCAATATCATTAATTGTTGGTTCCGGGATGGCGTGATCGACAAATTCCATTGCAGTCTCCAGCAAGATGCCGGTGGCATTCCCTTTGGCATCGCGTTGGATCTGTCCGTTGTGCGGGTCAGGTGTTTGCGCGGTGATGTTTGCCAGTTTGATCGCTTGCGTGTTTGCCCATGCCGCATGCAATGATTTAGCAGTAAGATAAACCGGGTTTTCCGGTGCAATGACATCCAGTTCACTGGCAGCAGGCCAGTTGCCCCACACATTTTGATTCCAGCCATGACCCAGGACCCATTCACCGGGTTTGGATTTTTTCACACGCTCTGCGACGCGGCGCAGGCATTCTGCTTTTGTGTCTGTTTCGCAATCGATCTTTTTTAACGAGAGTGAATAATATTTGAGATGCAGATGCGCGTCAGTGAGGCCGGGGACAATAACCTGCCCATTCATATCCTGCTTCTCTGCATTCGGAAATTGATCAAATAAATCATCCGCATTGCCGACCGAGATGATTCGGTCGCGGTCAATGACAAGTGCGGATGCCGTGGGTTGTAATGTATTTTGGGTATGGATGTGGGCGTTATGGAGGATGATCATTTTTGATTCCTGTAGCGGCAGGCGTTTCGACTGCGGGCTTCGGCTTGCACTCAGCCCTCCGCCCAGCGCGAGAACTAACCATCATGTCAATTTTTCCAACAGTGAATCCAATTCTTCATCGGAATAATAATAGATGGTGACCGTGCCGCCTTTTTTGCTGTATTTGAGTGCAACTTTTGTACCCAAACTGGAGCGTAGACGTTTTTCGATATCGTTCACATCCGCACTGGAGGCTGATTTCTTTTTCGTAGCCGGTTTCTGCCCTGAATATTTGCGCGCCAGCATTTCGGTGGAACGCACGCTCAAGTCAAGGTTGATAATTTGATTCAACAACGCTTCCTGCTTGGCTGACGATAAAGCCAGCATGGCGCGCGCGTGTCCTTCAGTGATGCGCCCATCCACGAGTGCCTGCTTCACCGCTGCACAAGCATCGAGCAGCCGTATGGTGTTGGTCACTGCCACACGGCTTTTGCCCACGCGTTGGGCGATGGTCTCGTGCGACATCTTGAATTCCTTTGACATGTGCTGATAGGCTTCCGCTTCTTCAATCGCGTTCAAGTCCGCGCGCTGGACGTTTTCGATGATCGCCAGTTCAAGCAATTGCTGGTCAGTGGCATGCCGGATGACAACGGGAACAGTTTTTAAACCCGCTTTACGCGCGGCTTGTAAACGTCGTTCGCCGGCGATCAAGGTGTAGACGCCGTTCTTGCCGGGGGCAACGATCAATGGCTGGATAACCCCATGCTCGCGAATGGATGCGGCAAGACCCTCCAGTTCGTTGATATCAAATTTTTCGCGCGGTTGACGCGGGTTACGCTGGATCAAGTCCACTGCAACTTGAGTCACACCGCTGGCACTGGTTGCGATTTGTGAGCCCGCGGGGATAAGGGCATCAAGGCCTTTCCCTAGACCGGAACGTGGTGGCATATATTCTCCTTTTTAACCACAAAGGACACCAAGGTCACTAAGGTTTGAAGCCTTAAAAACTTTGTGTACTTCGTGTCCTTTGTGTTTAATTTACTTCACTTCATCACCAATGAGCAATTCTTTGGCGAGAGATTCATATGCCTTTGCGCCAGCAGAGGCTGGTGCATACGCTGAGATGGGCAATCCATACGAGGGCGCCTCGGCGAGTCGGATACTGCGTGGAATAATACTCTTGAAGACCTGACCTGGAAAGTGATTATTGACTTCCTTGACCACATCGGAAGACAGATTCGTGCGCGGGTCGAACATGGTCAGGATAACGCCGCGCACGCGCAATTCGGGGAAAAGAATGGAGCGGACGCGTTCGACCGTCTGGGAAATTTGGCCGAGTCCTTCGAGGGCAAGATACTCACATTGGACAGGCACAAGCACACCGTCGCGCGAGGCGACGAGTCCATTGACAGTTAGAATTCCAAGCGAGGGAGGGCAGTCGATCAGAATGTAATCATACTTTCCATCAAGGGACTCAAGCGCCTGCCTAAGCCGAAACTCGCGCCCCATTTCATCAACAAGTTCTATCTCTGCGCCTGCAAGCGCGGGGGATGATGGGAGCAGGGAGATCTGAAGACGTTCATTGAAAAGAATGGATGCAACAGGCACATCGCCCGCGAGCAGAGCATCATAAGTACTGGCTTGCACACTGCGTTTATCCACACCAAGGGACGAGGTGGCATTCGCCTGCGGGTCGAGATCAACCACCAGCACGCTCTTGCCCATTTTGGCAAGATATGCGCCAAGGTTAATGGCGGTGGTGGTTTTGCCGACACCGCCTTTTTGATTGACGAGGGTATAGATACGAGTCACAAAACTCTCCACGATTACAGATAGATTTCCCAAATGAAAGCCCGTTTGGAGTCGTTGCGGTCAACGACGACTTTCACCGATTGCCCTATTCTTAGATTCCTTGTACGGCTGTTTTTAGTGATGGCGTTACTGCCCGTTTGTTTTTCTCCCTGAAAGATGTAAGTGTATTCAACACTGCCCCGTCCACGAAAGAAACCGATGCGGGTCACGACGCCCTGCGTTTGGACTCCATCTGCAAACACTGAAGAGATCGTTCGATATCTACGGAAGAGGACTGGAACGCCAATAATAATGACCCCAATCGTCAGGAGCAAAAACAACTGGAAAGCGTCATTCCCGCTAAAAAAGAAATATACGCTAAAGCCGCCAAAAACAATTGGAAACAAACCGGAGAGGAATGAAGGATAATCTGTGGAGATCACACTGAATAAAGACGGGCTTTGATTTTGCATTTTCTCCTTTATTGCAACACTTCGATCATGCTTTCTTCGATCTCACGCGGTGTTGGAATCCCAGCCAGTCCAACGCGCGTCACTGAACGGGATGCGATCAATGTGGCAAAACGCGCGGCTTCCCAGGGGTCACGAGTTTTGAGCAGGCGGATAAAAAATGCCGCCGCAAAAACGTCGCCCGCGCCCGTCGCATCCACTTCATGGACTTCGGGAGCGCGGAAACGACGGCGGTCACCGTTCCAATATAAGACGCAACCCGCAACCGATTCAGTCACAGCCAGGATGCGCGTTTGATGCGCCATGTGTTCGATGAGCTCATCATCGCCATTTACATCTTCGCGACTCAGCACGACTGCCCCTGCTTTTTGTAAAACAGGTTCTGCATTTTTCCATTCACAACCCGAAACGCGCCCGTCGTCGGCCCATTGGCGCATCCAACCTTGCGGAGTGACTCCCAGCAATGCCGGTGAAAAATCCTTTGGTAAAACAGAATCAATCTCATTTGCGATGGGGCCAATATGAATAATGGATGCCCGCCGCCAGACTGCGGGAATGTTGATGAAATCCATTTGCATGGCCTGGGCACGCAGGTATTGCACGCGCCCGTTTTCCGTATATATATTTTCGAATGTTGTGCTTTGCGGGGAATCCAGCGAGATGATACTAACACCGTTCAACTCATCCAGTGCTGTTTCTTTGCCAAAGGCGGTGACAATACCCACCCGCAAGCCCAATGCACGCGCTGTCAACGCAGAGTATGCCACTGTCCCACCCAAACGCGGACCTTCGGGAGTCAGGTCATGGGCAACATGCCCGATCACGAGATAATCCACCGGTTCCAATGCAACAGGGTTAAGCATGCATGGATTATACCGTGAGAAAAAAGTAGGACGAGATAATATCTCGTCCTACCTGGTTATGCATTCTTCGGGATAATCGTTACTTTGCGATACGGGTCATCGCCTGTACTTTCGGTGGTCACATCGGGGTGCTCGCGCAGGGCAATGTGAATGATGCGGCGTTCATCGGAGGGCATCGGTTCGAGCGTCTGGCGACGTCCGCTTTTGGCAACCTGTTCTGCCATGCGTTTCGCCATCTGCACCAATTGCTTTTCACGGCGGTCGCGATAACCTTCCACATCCACGGTCAATTGCACGAATTGTTCGGTCTCCTTACCAATGATCAAGGAGGCAATATATTGAAATGCGCTCAAGGTTTCAGAGCGACGCCCAATTAAAACGCTCAGGTCATTGCCGCGAATATCCACGTTGATGTTGCGGCGTTCATCGCGCCCGGGCGCACCGTAATGCGCCGAGACCTGTGCTTCAAGATTCAATAAATGCAATAGCTTGGAAACAACGGTCTCAGTGTGGTCGAGCAGTGGATCATGTTCAAGTTGGGATTCGGCTGGTTGGACGGGAGCAGGCTTATCTTGAGTCTGAACGACGCTCTTCGCTTCCTTCTTAGGGACGGGTTGTTCAGTCCGAATTTCCTTCACCTCGCTGACAGGGACCGTTCCTGGAGCAGGGTTCACCGTCAAACGGACGCGTACTTGATGCCGCCCCAACCCGAATAAACCTTTGTTGCCGGCATCCAAAACTTCAACACTGACCGCGTCGGCAGTCAGACCCAATTGAGCCAGTCCCTGTGAGATGGCTTCTTCAACAGTGGGTGCGATGATCTCAAGCGTGGTTTTTTCATTCATGCCCGCCTCCTTGGTTATTTTTTCTGACCACCAGGTAATAGATTGCGCCAGTTGGCCTTGCCCTGAAGCGCATATTGGACGATACCCAGCACATTGCTGGTAATAAAATAAACTGCCAGGCCGGAAGCATAGTTGAGCGAGAAGAAAAATAGCATTACCGGCATGTAAATGGCCATCATTTTGGTGGTTTGCGCCGTCTGGTCATTGGGGTCGGCGGAAGGCGGCATGGTGAGTTTGGTTTGGACATATGTGGTTATCCCCACGATCAACGCCAGGACCGGGATGCTTAACCCAAGCACAAGGGTCCGTTCAGGCAAGCCAAGATCGTCCATCCAAAGGAAATTGCTTTTCAGGGGCAAAAGACCGACAACATTTTGGAAATCATATGCATATTCGGCGAGTTTCAAAAGACTCAAAGGCGTGGAGCCGATGGCATATGTGATGGTCGGGATCAGAGCAAATAAAATCGGGAACTGAATGAGCATCGGCAGGCAGGAACCAAAAGGATTTATACCCTTCTCGCGATAAACACGCATTTGTTCCTGGGCAAGCTTCTCTTTATCTTTTGCGTATTTTTTCTGAATAGCCTGCCATTCCTTATCATTCTGCATTTCCTGCATGGCGACCTGGCCCTTCATCTGTTGGGCATTAAGCGGCCATGTAACCACGCGAATCAGGATCGTAAACAAAATGATCGCGAGCCCAAAATTATGCCCGGCGATCCTGTAAATGAAAATCATTATATTGACCATGATCGCGATGAGGGAATTCCAATTCGTAAATGCCAGTACCAACACGGCAATAACTGCGATGGTTTTTAAAGACTCTGTCGAAAAACCTTGAGGCAATTGAGGAGGTTGCTGTACAGGTTGTTGCGCCGGTGTTTTGTTTGTATTCTTCATAATGTCTCTTTACTTTCCTGCCGGGAAGATCCATTTTTGATCGCCATCTTCATCCAAGGCAATCAGATAATAATCGGATTCAATGTATGAGACAAGCACATACCCGCCCGCAGATACGGGCGTGGTATAGGCTTTACCCTTCTCAGGTGCAGCATGCCAGACATCGTCCGAACCTGTGCCATCCACAAAATAGACATTGCCGGATTCTGCCACTACGAGAGCGCCATCAGCATAAACCAGAGGGCTGGCAGTGATTGGACCAGCCTCCAGTTTGACCGACTCCCAGTTTAGTTTGCCAGATTTGATATTATATGAATAGAAATTTCCATCCACATCGCTAAAGTAAAGGTTATCGCCATTTACGACTGGCGTACCCCAGATCCAGCCTTTGGTATCCAGCACGGGTTCATGTTTGCCAGTGACAGGATCAAATTTTTCGAGTTGCTTGGCAAGCGAGCCAACATATAACATGCCATCCGAACCGATCACCCCACTACCGGGAATCGCTCCGGTTAAATCCTGGCGCCAATATTCATAGGTTTCAGCATCAACTCCAAACACTTGAAGATCCAACGAGGTCACGAATACATGTTGCCCATCACTGACAGGTTGGGACCAAAGACGGTTGGGGGTTTTTGAGTCACCGTCCAGCGTGAGTTTTTTCAGGAGGTCACCAGTGTGCAAATCGAGGATGTATAAATTCCCATCCGCATTCGGCGCGAAGACCTTGTCACTGACCACCAGCGGAGAGGCTACCCAATGACCCTCTGAGTCTGTAAATATCCACTCTTCAACGTGATGTTCAGGACATGTAGCCAGTCCGATCGAACACAAAAACTTCTGGACGCCCCCAACACTCTCCACCGGCCCATCCGGAAACTTTTCGGGATTGATGGCAAACAGGCTATGGTCCACGCCTGAACTACCGACGATCACCAGGCCATTGGGCGCGAGGACGGGGTTTGAATTGAAGGCAAGTTTGGAATTGGACTGTAACGGATAATGCCAGATTTCCTCTCCATCACTCAAGTTAATGGCATACACAGACAAACCATTTGCCAGGTAGGCAGTATCGCCATCGGCTGAAAGCCCGGGCCAAGTGGTTGAACCGACACACCCGCTCAACAATACAGCCGCGAGCAGAATGACGGTAACAAGCAAAATCTTCTTTCTCATTGAAAAAATCATACTCCTATCCCTCACCGTGTCCTCTTCCAACCCGCAGGGTGCTTCGCGAAGTGAGAGGAAAAAGGCAAAGGGTAATTTTATGGAACGGGATCGTAACCGCCGGGGTTGAACGGGTTACATCTCAACACACGCCAGACCGCCATTGCCGAACCTTTGAGCGCGCCATACTTATACACCGCCTGATATCCATAATGCGAACAGGATGGATAAAAGCGGCAGGTGTTTGCAGGCATCCCTTTTGAAAGGGTCATTTGATAAAGGCGGAAAAGCGCCAGCACTGCAATACGGGGTAGATTCCAAAGCGTACGCGGCATATCGCGCAGTCGCGGTTCATTGGAATAGTCGTGCAGGTGAATTTCAGGATTCATGCTTTGGGGTCAAAATTTTTGCGCGTTGTAAAAGGTTTAGCAAGGCAAGCTGGGTATCCGCTAATGTGGCAGATGCGAGCGCGGGTCGGGCAATCAGGATCAGGTCCGAACCTGAGGCGATGTTTGGGATGAGAATCCGCATCGCTTCGCGCAAGAGTCGTTTAGCCCGGTTCCGAATAACAGCGGTCCCAACTGATTTCCCTGCCGCAACCCCCACACGTACACGCGGCTGGTCGTTGTTCTGCACAATCAACACAACAAGCGGGTGGGCATAGGACTTACCATCACGCCGCACCCGCTTGAAATCTTCAGACCGGGTCAGACGGAAACTTCTCTGCACCCGCGCCTCTACGCGTTAACTACCAGCGAACCTTTTTAACGTGTTGGTTGGCTGTAACTGTCAATCTATGGCGACCACGCAAACGGCGGCGCTTGAGAACTTCACGCCCATCTGCAGTAGACATACGCTTGCGGAAACCATGTACACGTAAACGGCGGCGGATCTTCGGTTGATACGTACGTTTTGTCATTCCTCGTTCCTCATTTCAAAATAATAGCAATGGCTTTTCAGACAAGCACAACATTATACCGTAAGGGTTCTGATTCGGTCAATTTGGATTCGTGACTGATTCCGACTCGCCTCTGCCTGCTTCTACACAAGAGGCAGTCACTACCCTGATTTCTTTCCCCCGCTTCGTGCGGGATATATTGGATCCGCCAGCAGATCCGCCAGTTTTTTGGCCCCCTCAGAGCTTGTCACCGCGATGATCTCATCGTTTTCCTGCAAGGTACTATCGCCGCGCGGCAGGGTCATCACTCCATTACGGATAATTGCCGCGATCACACAATACTCCGCCAGGCCCATGTCCTTGAGTTCGATGCCAATGCCTTTGGCGCCTGCTGGGACTTTTTCCTCCACCACTGAATAAAGTCCACGACGAATCTTGAAGATTGTCATCATATCCCCAAGTGACATTTCCTCCTGTATAAGATGAGCGAGAACATCTGCTGAATTCAAAGCAACATCCACATGGAACTTATCGTTGAACAGCCAGGCATTGTTCGGGTTGTTCACACGCGCAATGGTACGCGGTACGCCAAACATGCTCTTGGCAAGGAAGCATAATGCCAGATTGGATGGATCACTGCTGGTCACTGATGCGACTGCCTGCACTTCGCGAATGCCCGCGGCTTCCAAAACAGACGGATCCACCGGGTTGCCCTCATAGATCACTTCGGTGGGAAGTTCCTGGTGCAAGAGGGTCAATAATTCGCGACGATTCTCGATCAGGCGAACCTTGTAATTCTGGTTGAGCAATAAATTGGCCAGACGCGCACCGGTGCGCCCGCCACCTGCAATCAGTACAAACATGTTACGCCTCCGCTTTCTTCGAAAGCCGCGCGGTCAACGCCCCAATGCCTTCAAACGTGGAACTGATATTAAGTAGATCACCGGTTTGCAACTTTGTGCCCATCTCAGGCAGGGATGCTCTACCCGCCCGCGACAAGGCAACCGGGTAGCATTGTTTTAGTGAATCAAGCAATTCGCCCAGTGTACGACCATTCCAAATTTCAGAGATCAGCATCTCATACACTTCCACTTCGCCATTCCCCGCCGAATAGACTGCTTTCTGCAAAGGATTCATCAACAACTCTTCCACACGCTGCGCACCCCAATAAGTCGAACCAACTGTCTGCAAACCAAACGCCTCGATCACGGACCGCAAGTTTGGGTCATAATTACGGGCAACTACATTCGGCACATTATAAAAAGTGATGGCTGTATGAGCGACCACGGCATTCATGGTATCTGAATTTGTGACAGCCGCCAATCCATCCGCTTCGCGGATACCGGCGCGTTCCAATACACTTTCAGCCAACCCTTCGCCTTCCAATGTTCGCCCACGAAAATCAGGATGCAGGCGATTAAAAGCCTCTTTCCGGCTATCCACAACCACAACCTGATGCCCGCCACTAAACAGGTGGTAGGCTAATTCTGCACCTACACGGCCGCATCCGACGACAATAAAATTCATATGATTACTCCTTCTCTGCATCATGATGCACACGATAGGGCACATCGGTGACGATGACCCCATGCTTTGATAACAATTCCTGACGTAGAACATCCGCGGTTCTCATATGCAGTGCATTATGCCAGCGTTTTGATGGGATAAACTGGGGAACCACAACCGTGATGGTTTCATTCGATTGGCGATTATCAATGATCTCTTCGAGATATTCCAACAAAGGTTCAATAAATAGACGGAAAGGCGAATCAAGAATGACCAAACGCGTTCCCTCCCCCCATGTTTTCCACTTCTTTTGAACCTTTTCTGTTTCCACGTCCTCCATTGAAATAGAAATATGGACCGCGGTCACGTCGTCTGAAAGCAACTTGGCATATCTTAAGGCTTCCAACGTGCCTTGATGGATTCCACTCACCGGCATGATTACACGGTGACGTGACTGGCGCGCAGGCAACCCTCTAAAATTATCCAACGAGAGGTGGGACGCCAGCTCTTTATAGTGACGATGAATGGTAAAGAATATTGCAACCAGGAATGGGATCAAAATGAGAATTATCCATGCACCCTCTTTGAACTTGGTATAGGCAAATACCACCATGACAACTGCTGTACACACCGCGCCGAATCCATTCACAAACATCTTAAAGCGCCATTTTTTATCATAGCGCAATGTGGACCCTGGTTCAACACGCTCTTCGCCTTCTTTGAGATGACCAATCTTCCACCAGCGTTTTGCCATGCCGGTTTGAGAAAGTGTAAATGAAAGAAATACACCAATGGCGTAGAGCGGGATCAACAAGGTAACGCTGGCTTTGAAGATAATGATCAATATAGAAGCGATCACCGAAAGCGTAAGAATGCCGTTTGAGTACACAAGGCGACTCCCACGGAAAGTCAATTGACGCGGCAGGAAACCATCTCCTGCGGCAAGTGCACTGAGGCGCGGAAAATCTGCAAAGGCGGTATTCGCCGCCATAAGCAGGATCACGGTCGTGGCGGCAATGGTCGCAAGATACATGAAGCCGCGCCCATCATAAATTGTGCGCGTCAGTTGGGAAATGATCGTTTCCTCTTCCGAGAATACGCCATGAATTTGACCGGTGAGATATGAGATGCTGAGAAAGAGCGTTCCAAGGATGATGGACATCCAGATCAAGGTAATACCTGCATTACGACTGCGAGGTTCATTGAATGCAGTGATACCGTTTGAGATGGCTTCCACACCTGTAAGCGCGGTAGTGCCATTGGCAAAGGCATGCAACAACAAAAACCACAAGGCAGGTGAAACCGTATTTGTAAGATGTGCCACCGGCGGTTCAACCACGATTCCTAGTGAACCGGTAAAATATCGGAACATCCCGAACCCGACTGTGACAAACATCATCACAATAAAAAAGTATGTGGGAATTGCAAACGCAGTACCCGACTCTTTTACACCACGCAGGTTGATCAGCATGACAATAAAGACTGCTATTACACCTATTTCAATGCGAAGAGGATCCAAAGCTGGAACAGCGGAGACGATTTGCGCCACGCCCGACGAAATGGACACAGCCACAGTCAGGATGTAATCCATCAATAGGGCAGCGCCGGCGATTTGGGCTTGTGATTCGCCCAGGTTATCACGGGATACAATATATGCACCGCCACCGCCCGGGTAGGCATGAATCGTCTGCTCATATGATATGGTCACGATCATCAAAAGGATGACAATTGCAATCGAGACGGGAAAAACGAAACCAATCGCAGCCGTACCTGCCACTATCAACACTCCCAGGATTTCCTGTGTGGCATACGCAGTGGAGGAGAGCGCATCCGACGCGAAGACGGCTAAACCGACACGCTTGCCAATGGTTTGGTGCGGCGCGTCAGCTGTGGATAAGGGTCGCCCAATGAACCAATGACTCAATGAGCGCGGCGGTTTGTAATCGGATTCCCGCCGTATAATTTCGGTTTGATTGTTTTCAGGGGTTAACATGGTTTTCTCTTGAACTAATAAAAAGACACCCCCGCGCGGGGCGAGGAGCAATGAAGATTATAGTACAAATCATGGAATTGGGAATAAGCCTAAGGAATCTGATAGGGGACTTCTGTGATAACCACGCCGGGCGTTGCCAATAGTTCACGACGAAGCAATTCAGCAGTTTGCATATGTAAAGCATTATGGATGCGCCGGATCGGTACAAAATGCGGCACAACGATCGTGATGATCTCGTTGGGTTGTCGGGTGGCTAAAATTTCCTCGATGTAGACCAGCAATGGTTCCAGAAAGAGGCGATACGGGGAATCAACAATAACGAGACGGGTACCGCGTCCCCATTTTTCCCAGCGCCTGCGGACTTTTTCCGTATCTTCCGGTTCAATCGAAATATGGACGGCTGTTACATCATCCGATAACGCGCGCGCATAACGGAGCGCGGCTAATGTGCCCTGGTGGACATTGCTAATGGGCACAAGGATACGATGGCGGCTGAGATAAGGTGGAGGTTCTCCGTATTTCTCAAGCGAGAGCCCAATTGCCACTCCTGCGTAATGACGACGAATAAAAATGAAAATGCCGATCAAAACGGGGGTTAGGATAAGAACCACCCAGGCGCCATCCTTAAATTTTGTGATGGCAAACACGCCCATGACAATGGCGGTGCAAAAAGCACCAAACCCATTGCTTACCATTTTAAGAAACCAGCTTTTTTCATATCGCAGGTCATGAGCATGCTTGGAGACTGGTGCATCGGGGTCGAGTCGACCGGAACGCCACCAACGCCGCGCCATGCCAGATTGTGCAAGCGTAAAGGACAGAAAAACGCCAATCGCGTATAGAGGGATCAACCGTGTCACGCTGGCTTGAAAAACAATGATCAAAAAAGATGCAATCGCTCCAAGCGAAACGATGCCATAAGAATAAACAAGGCGACTGCCGCGGTATGTTAATTGACGCGGCATGAAACCATCCTGTGCGAGCATGGCGCTCAAACGCGGGAAACCCGCAAAAGCAGTATTCGCGGCCAGGATCAAGATGACCGTTGTGCCCACAATGACAAACAAATAAAGCCAGCCCTGCCCGCCAAAGATCGTACGCGCCAATTGCGAGACGACCGTCTCTGCCTCGGATGGCACAGCCTGAATCTCCCTGGCGAGAAAAGATATACCGATAAATAGTGAGCCGAGAATGAATGCCATTAAGATCAAGGTAATGCCGGCATTGCGACTGCGCGGTTCATTGAACGCCGTGATGCCATTGGAGATGGCTTCCACACCGGTCAACGCGGCAGTGCCGCTGGAGAATGCATGCAACAGAATAAATGCGAAAGCCGCATTGCTCAAAACCGATTCACCCAAATGTTCGATTTGCGGTGGATCAATCACCGCCCCCAGCGAGCCGCTGATCATCCGAAACAATCCGGTCCCGATCATGAGGAACATGATGGTAATGAAAAAATAACTCGGAATGGCAAACGCCGCGCCCGCTTCCTTGACCCCGCGCAAGTTCACCAGCGTAACAAAGATCACGAATAAAACCGAAATGGGCACACGATAGTCAAAGAGTTGCGGATATGCCGACGTGATCTGCGCCACCCCTGAAGAGACCGAGACGGACACGGTCAGGATATAGTCAATCAATAACGCCGCCGCGGCAACGAGCGCAGGCGAGCGACCAAGATTATCATACGCCACAATGTATGCGCCGCCGCCATCCGGATAGGCGTGGATGATCTGTTCATAAGAGATCACCACGATGGCGAGCAAGCCAACAATGACAATCGAGATCGGGAAGACATTCCCAAAAGCCATTGTCCCTGCGCCAGCCAGAATGACAAGGATCTCCTGCGTGGCATAGGCTGTGGAGGAAAGTGCATCGGATGCAAACACTGCCAGACCGACGCGCTTGCGAATCGTCTGATGGGACGCGTCTGCAGTTTGAAGCGGACGCCCAAGCAGAAAATGCCTGATGGTGCGGGAAGGTTCCTGTTTGGATGTGTGGTGGAGAAAAGAGGATGGTTGTGGTTCTTCAGGGTCAATCATGGGGACACAAAATCAATCCTCTTGACAGGGGGTTGTGCATTATAAGCTGATTCAGCCCATTAACCGTGCTAGGCTTCCTTTGGTTGCGCAAGCGGAATTTGCAAATGAAAGATACTTCCCTTACCCAATTCACTTTCCACCCACACCTTGCCCCCATGCCGGTCAGCAATCGATTTGACGATCGCAAGGCCCAACCCCGTGCCGCGCTGCGCAAGTGCTTCACGGTTGGTGCCGCGATAAAACTTTTCAAACAAGCGCGGCAGATCACTGGCAGGGATGCCGATACCGGTATCTTGAATTGCAAAGGTTAATGTGGTTGGTGCGGTAACTAAATGAACAGTGACCTCTCCGCCGTCGGGTGTGTACTTGAGTGCGTTCTCCACAAGATTATAGATTCCCTGATGTAACAAAGCCTGATCTGCCTCCACGGCATGCGGCATATCCTTCGGAATTTCAACGCCTAGGGAAATATTCTTTTGCTTCGCCTGCAATTGCAAACCACTCGTCACACGCTCAAGAATATCCAGCACCGGGATACTCTCCACCTGCAGGCCCACACCAAAATCAATTCGTCCAAGATCAAGCAGGTTGTTGACAAGCTTTGCCATGTTATCCACACCTTGCACGATCATCTTGGCATAACTTTTTTGCTGGTCATTCAAGGCGCCCGCCATCTCGAGCATCGTGGCATATCCGCGCATCAAAGTCAGCGGTGAACGCAAGTCATGACTTACAGTGGAAACAAAATCTGATTTCAACGTATCGATCTCTTTGAGCTGGGTTACATCGCGCAAAATACAAACCCGCCCAACAGTCCGTCCCTCCGCCAGCATGGCAGAGGCTGTAGCGAGATAGGTCTTTCCATCCGGCATGCGGATCTCAGTTGAACGCCTTTCACCAGAGGATGACATCAACAAATCATTCAATGCCTTAACCTGAATCGTCCTTTCTAAATCTGGACGTTCGCCCCGGCGAATCGTTACACCAAAGACCTGACCTGCCGCCGGGTTCGCCAAAATGAGACGATTGGACGCGTCGGTCACCAACACCGGATCTGGTGTGGAGTTAAGAATCGCTTCAAGCTGACGGCGACTCGCTTCGACTGTTAAGAACAAGCGGATGTTCGCGACGGCTAACGCCGCTTGACTCGCGAGTGTGCTAATGAAACGAATATCTGACTCAGAAAAGACATGCTGTGTTTTATAACCTGCCCATAACACGCCGTAATAACGACTCTCATGCCGCAACGCCACGGCGATCAAGGATTCAGGGTTGGGCAGGTCCGGATCAAGATCCAGACCGCGGGTACGCGTGAGCGTTGCCATCACGAGTCGTTCCTGTTGTTCGGTGAGCGCCAAAATCTGCTGATCCAAATGCATGTACGTATCCTTATCAGATCCACTTGAGAAACGCACATTGATCTCCACCGGGCTGGGGATCATATCGCGCACCAGCATGATGCGCGCCGAACTCGCACCGCTATCAGCAACCGCCTTGATGACGGGTTCAAGCGCTTCACCTAATTTCAGCGAGGAAGCCATACCCTGACTCGCCACCAACAAGCGATTCAATTCATCGAGGCGGGCCTGCAGACTCACGCGCATCTGCTCAAAGGAACGGCGCATTTCACCGACTTCATCCATGCCAGCAGTATTAAGCGGACGGTCAAGTTTGCCTGTGGAAAGATGTTTCGCCTCGGCGGCAAGACCCTGCAAAGAACCGGTAACCGCACGCAGGCTCAGGCGCAAAGAGGCCAGCGCAATGATGCCAAGCAATATGATCATGAACGAAATAGGCAGGGCAATATCGATCGCGAGTTGCTGGGCTTCCTGCGCGGGGATGGTGAGGGCGATTGCCCAGGGGTGCCCGGGCACGGGTTGGTAATAGACCAGTTGTCGGGTCCCGTTCGAAGCGGTTTCAGTATCAAAGACTTGTTGATCGCCGCGCGTCCCGGTGTAGAGCGTCATCACCTGTGTGGCTTGCGGATGATAAATAATATTTCCCTGTTCGTCGATCAACGCACCCGCCCCGTTCACTTCCTCCAGGCTATTGAGGTTGGTGATGAGCGAACGCATATATGGATTCGACTGCAAGTCTGTGCGACCGATCAGGACGCGCGTTGTGTTCGGCACACTGGCAAGGAACGCAATCCGCGCTGACCCGTTATTTTCGAGAGGTGGAATGGCATACATTTGATTGGGTATGCCTTGCGCTGTCAGCGCGATCCCAAGTTCCTCCTGCGGAGTGATTTGGAATCCCAGATCGGGAGGATAGGTCGCAACCACCACCGCGGTCTGCAGATCATACAATGCCAGTTGATTAAAATATGGGATCGATTGTGCCTGCCTGCCAAGTAATGCGGGCAGATCCGCATCTGCGGTTTGGATCAATTGAGGGTCAGTTGCGATCTGTGAAGCGAGGTTCTGCCCGGCCTCAAAAAAGAAGGGCACACTTTGCGCACCCACCAGCGCCACACTTTGAAGCCTGTCGTGCAACAAGTCGCGTGCGGCTCTGCCAGCAATGACCCAATCACCGATCAACAAGGTGATCAGCAAAATGGAAATGATCGTTCCAGTGCCTGAGACGAAACGTGTCTCGATGCTTTTTTCAGATGGTGAAGGTTGAAGCAATCCGATCCCGCCCCAACGCAATGGAAAGGCAATCGCAATTACTTGCGCAAACAACCCGGCAACCAGCATTTCACCGGCAAAAGCCAGGCTCGCCACGCCCGCGTTGCTTAATGCATAATCCAAACGTTCTGTTACTGTTACGATTGCAAAAGTGGAAACGCTAAAGAATGCGCCCAACACAAACAACACCGTATGGAAGACGGTCAACAGCAACGCACTGAATAATGGCTGACGCAACAAAACAAACAACGGTGTGCGATAGCGTTGACGATTTGCGGCCGCGAATAACACACCCATCAAGCCGAGTTCGATCATTGTGAAGAGACTGTGTGTATCCCACATTGTACGCAACAACCCACTTAACAATCCCAACCCTGCCCCTGCAAATGGCCCAAACAAGCCACCCGCCAAAGTCCAGGGGATGGCGGAGAAAAGCATCAGCGTTGAACCCGGCGCTTTTTCCGGCAGACCGGGTACGGGTAAGGCGGAACCGCTTGGAATTTCCAGACCGAGAAAAAATGTTGTTATGAATGTCGCAAAAACCAACCCAGCAAAAATTCCCCAGGCGCGTGAATCAAATTTTGATTGATATGCCCGAAAGTTGTAAAGCGCGACCCCAAGCAATCCTGCCAAACCAAGCCACACCAGCCATCCCGCCACGGGAATGGGATTCAGGTATGCAAGGTTGGTCAGCAAAGATGCAAGAAATTGCATGAAGGTGATTATAGTCCGAATTTATGCTTGATCTACTTTGTAATTCCCGCGATAGGACTCGGGAAGCAGACTCGCCAGTGACTCCATAATTTGACTCGTCCCATCCCGCAACATTTTCTGACGGTCAGCCTGCTCCTGTACCTTGAACGGTTTCCCCACTGACAAAGTGACGCGTACGCGCTGCCACCATTTGCGATTATAAACATATTCATTCTCCGTACCCGTCATTGCAATAGGGACGATCATCGCGCCCGATTTCATGGCAAGGAATGCCGCACCCTCGGTGCCTTCCTCCAACCCACCGGTTAATGATTGACGTCCCTCCGGCGCGAGCGCGATCATACGGCCTTCAGCAAGTCCCTCCAGTGCGGATCTTAATGCCTTGCGATCAGGCCTGCCGCGATGCACACCGATCACACCATAGGCACGAAAGGTGGGTCCCACCAGCCAGTGTTCATCATTCTCCACCTTGCCCAACCCGTCAATGCTGACCGGTATGCAGGCAGATAACAACACCACATCCGCGTCACCAAGGTGGTTGATCACGATCAATGCCGGTCCCTGCTTTGGGAAATTTTCCAACCCGCTGACCGTTGTGCGCATTGTGAAAAGCACGAGCAGTTTCGAGACCCCGCGCACAAACAAGCGAAAGAGGCGCCGCGCCAGGGTCAAGCGCGGCAAATTGGAAAGGTCTGGTCGCCACCGGTCCGTAATGGGTTTAGGTTCGGAAGATGGCTGATTCTGCATAGACACCGCGATACTCTTCAGGTAAAAGACCCGCAAGATGACGCATCACCAGGTCGGCATTGGATTGACGCGCCTCGTGTCGTTCGGTGCCTTTGGCAGTGATCTCAGGCAATATGATCGGTTTTCCGATCCGCATCTCAAGCGCAGGTCGTTCGCCGAGTTTGGCGCGTTGCCAGAAATCTCCAGTTGTCCCCACCAGCCCTGCGGGCACTACAGGCGCGCTGGTCTGTTCGATGATATACGCAATACCCGGTTTTGCGCGCCGCATGGCAGTTACATGTGAACGTCCGCCTTCGGGCGCGATCAGCAAAGGCACACCAGACTTGATAATGTGAATGATCTTTGTAAGCAGCGCGCGATCATAATCGCCGCGATGCACGGGGATGACGCCGGAGATCTTTAATATTTGTCCCTGTCCGGGCTTATCGAACACATCCGCCGCGCCGATCATCTCCAACTGTTCGGGCCAGAACGCGGCTACGAATGGCGGATCGAACATCGAAACATGATTCATGGCAACCACATACGGTTTGCCGTGTGGGATATTCTCCTTGCCAGTGATCTTGATGCGCCCCAAAACATGAAAGATGCCGCGAAAGGCCGGCCTCATAAGGGAACGAGTGATCCGATATTTCAGCGGGACGCGATAGGCTTCGCTCATTTGCACAGAGCCAGCACTTTCTCAAACACCTGTTCGGCATTGAGTTGATTCGAATCAAGGACAACTGCATCATCCGCTGTTTTGAGAGGAGCCACATCACGCGTCGAATCAATGCGATCGCGTTCGATCACCTTTGCAAGGATCTCGTTGTAATCTGCCGTGCCGCCGCGCGCAATGATCTCAGCATAACGCCGTTTGGCGCGCTCTTCCGCGGAGGCATCCAGATATATTTTCAAGTCCGCTTCTGGCAGGACCACGGTCCCAATATCACGCCCCACCATCACAACCTGCCCACGCTGACCAATGCGCCGCTGTTGACTGCTCAACGCCGCGCGCACACCGCCATAAGCCGAGACAATGGATACATTCGCCTCCACCTCAGGCAGACGTGTTTCCCAGGTAATATCTTCGCCTGCGATCAGGATGTCGCCCACGCGTCCATCCTGCTTTGAGGCTGGCGCGATATCAATTTGCGTTTGCTCAGCTAAAGCCGTGACCTTCGCCTCATCGCGCAAGTCCATATCGAGTTTCAACGCCAGCCAGGTGACCGCGCGATACATGGTGCCCGTGTCAAAAAACAAATAGCCCAGCGCTTGCGCCAGGCTCAACCCCAACGTGGACTTTCCCGAGGCGGCGGGACCGTCGATTGCAATGATGGATGGAGGTGTTGTTGTCATTTATTTTTTCGATTCGTTTCTTCGCGCTGAGCGGAGGTCTGAACGACAGTGAATACCGTAGTCGAAGCGCAGGGTGATATTACAACACACCCTTCGATTGCGCTCATGGTGCAGCATTTTCGCGCGCATCCGGGAACAAGTCATCGCGCGCCCAGAGAATAATGGTTTCATTTTCAAGCGGCAACTGGCGAAACACAAACCACTTGACCCAATCGGGGCTTTGCGCGACATCCCATTGCGGGGTTTGTCGCCATATAAAATCCTGTCCGCGGTAGGCGGAGGGCAATGCCAGATCGTTCATCAAGGATGTGACCACAATTGGCGGCGCGACTTGCGGGTCAAGTGTTGAAACTACTTCCACTTCGTTGTTGCGTAACACCCATTCAAGCGCGGGGGAAGAAACTCCAAAGATCGTTACAGGTTGTGAATAGATATGACCGAGGCTGAACTCTGAGATCTCATCCACACTGGCGCGCAAGAGGTTAGCTTGCAAAGGTCTTAAAGCGGGAAGCCACAATTCAACGCCATTGGGGTTGCGTAATCCACTGGCGCCCCAGGCCGCGGCGAGGCTGTATATCCCAAAGAAGATAACGAACGACCAGGTTGCTCCCAGCCTGGCAGTGCGGGCGGACCAGCCAAACGCCACCAACCCGATACTCACCATCAGGATCAACAACGAACCGTATAAAACAAAGTAACGCGGGTTCTGCACGACCCCAAAAATCGGTACAGTTGCTGGAACCTGATATGGATTCAAGGCGATGTTTGAAATGTTAAACCAAATGTATGCCACCAAAATAACGATCGCGGTGACGACCACACCCACCTCCAGATATTCTTCGCGATACATGTCGAAAGCGTGTGAGAGTTCAAGCGCTGCAAGCGTGAGCAATGGGATAATGACCCACGCCAGTTCATCGGTCTGACGATGGAAAACCGCAAGGAGCAACGCCACACCCAGCCACAAACTCAAGCGCAGGATGCGTTTGCTATTGGTACGAAAACCGCGGATCAAGGCGAAGATTGCCAATGAGATTCCTAAAACTTCGTATGCCACGAATGTCAGCAATGTACGCCCGGGAGTCATTGTTGAAGGAGCAACCCAGCCATTTAGATATGCAGGGAGGGATGCAAGCGCGGCGCTGAGTCCAGTGGGAGTGGTGAGAAAGAGTGTGCCTGTGAGGACAAGGGTGGCAATGAGGGGGAGGATGAGTTGTAATCGAGGATTGGTAATTGGAGAATCAGAGACTGGAGACTGGAGATTGGAGATTGCGAATTGTTCTGCAGTCGGCTTGGGTTGTATGCCGCGCAGAAAAATCCAGGTGAGTCCGAGCATCAGCAAGCCGGACCAGATCGAAGGTCCGGAAAGAAGCGCAAGACCGAGAAAAATTCCAGCAAGGGTGAGACGTCGATTCATCCACATGCCCCACGCGAATAGAAGGGAAGTCACCGCAAGCATGATCCCGCCGGAGAGGCGTGAGAGGGCAACAAGTCCCGGGTCGATTGCCAAGAGACAGGCAAGGATCAACGCCGGGCGTGGTTTGATTTTTTCGCGGAAGAAATATGGTGCAAAGACCAACGCGCTCCCCGCCAGCGCCGGGACAGCGCGCGCCATGAAGTTTGTGCTTTCGATGATCGCGAAGAAGATGCTGGTCAAGAGAATGTAGGCAGGCTGGGGCGCCAGCAATGGACTTTGACCTTGCGCAAGATGCAAGGCTTGTAACGCCAGGTTGGCTTCAGAATCGGTGAGCGGTGCGGCACCGAGTTGAATGAAGCGAAATCCGATGGCAATAAGAAAAGCCAGCCAGTACAGCCAGCCTTCGTTTTTTAGTTGGGGAGAATTCATAAGATAATTTTACTCTGTATGACTTGTCATTGCGAGTGACAGCGAAGCAATCTCCTCGCGATGGTGGGGATAACTTCGGGCTGGCGCCCTCGTAATGACATGTGATCAAGGCACTTCGTAAATGATGACATTGCCTTGTTGAAAAACTGGTTTCAAAAAGATGTTGAACTTCTCTTCGTTCACGCGATAGGTTGTGCGTTCAAGATTGCCAACATAGATATAACGAATGTCGTAGCGTTTGATGATCTCCTGCACGGTGACCCAATCAGGGCTGATATATAAAGCTTCAATATCCTGCGCGCGCGCGCCTTGCAGAGCATAGTCCCGCCATTGACCTTCATGATTGCCCCAACCCAGCACAGTCGGCAAACCAGTATAGATCGAAACACGCGCGTAAGAGGAATAAGCGCCGCCTACGGCTTCGGCAACGACACCATCCGGCGCGGAACGCAGCCAGAGCATCGCCGCGGCTTCATCAGGATTCTCACGCTGCACGCGATCAAAGTCATCGAGGGTATATTCGAATGGAGGGTTAAAACCATTGGTCTTGTTGAAGAAACCAAACACGGGATACGCCAGACCCACAAGCAGGATAAATGCGAATAGGACACTGAACACAATATTCGCGGCACCGCGCAAATTCTTTAGCAGAACAACCGTCCCATAGGCAGAGGCGAGACTCAGCACGATCCATGCCTGATAATAAAACTTGAAGACCGTGTTGATGCGCCAGCCAAAATTATCGCTCAGGTAAACGAAGTCAGGACCGATGATGAGGAGTGAGCCGAGGGCGATGAGAAGAAGGATGAAGGTTGAAGGCTTGCCCTGAGCAATGTCGAAGGGATGAAGGTTGAAAGAAGCAGGTTGGTCATCCGATACGTCTTTCGAGTGAAAGAGGAAGGATAATGTTGGAATCAACAATGCCAGCATCGTAATCAAACTGCCAATGTATGCCAATCGGCGCGTCATGCTATCGGCAATGAATTTATTTACATCCCGTCCCTGCAACTCCAAAATGGAGTTAATTAGATCAGGTTTTAATTTCAAACCGAGAAAGCCAAGTGCGAACATCGCGACAAGCAGGATTATCACAAGACCCAATGCTGAAAAAATTCCTGCACGCCAATTAGCAGACTGATTCTTTGCCAGATGAATCAAGTATGCAAACAGCGGAACGAACAGCGTGCCCCACATCACCCAGATATGCACGCCGCGCGTGACGAACATAAAGTTAGGAACGAGGCCACCCGCCTGTGAATCGAAACCGATAAAGAACGGCAGATACATCACATAGGCAGTGAGCATCGCCGGGACGCCCAACAACAGGACATCTTCGATTCTTTCCCAGCCCCAGCCTGCTTCTTTGACTTGAGCCAACGCGTAGCTGAAAACGATCAACGCACCCGCGATAAGGATATCCCATGTGTTGAGAAATGCCAGTCCGCCGAGCACAAGCGCAATGATAAAGAAACCTGTCTTGCTGATTCGCAATTGACCAAAATATAGATTGGTGTTTCCGCGCCAGCCGCCAAGAAAAATATTCAAAGCGATGGCAACTGCCAGCAACACGAACGGCATAGCCAGCACATGCGGGTGCAAGTCACCGAGAATAAATGAGAATGCAGGGAATTCATCAATGGTTTCGCGCCAGGTACCATTCAATTCGTAATCCTGAACGACGCGTGAGGCGCGCCACCAAAACCAGTAACGTTGCGGAACCCAGGCGAGAGTCTGCGCGGGCACCTCACGCAATTCAGGGATGTCGAGCCATGTCCAAAAGTTAAACGTTGTAACGTCGGATTTCCAAAACAATCCCATGGCATCCTTATTCTTAAGCCACATCCAAAAACTGGAGGTATTCTCAGACCAGAATAATCCGCGCGCGTGCAGGACTTCGAGGAAGCCCTCAACATTGGAGAGAATGAGGAGGAACAGAGGCGCGAGGAGAGGAGGAATTGGAGATTGGACGCTTCGCGTGGAGACTGGCTTGTCGTTTGTAATTGGTAATTTGTAATTGGCCAGCAGGTTATACAGAATCCCATACGCGCCGATTGAGCTTAATCCAAAGATCAAGGCGATCATCAGGTTGAATGCCATCGTCGCGGGAACGCCGGTGAACATGGCAAGCATGGATGTCATCACATAGCCGAAGTAATAATAGGAGATCGAATAGCCTGAAAGCCATAGGTCGCGCGGTGGGAAGACGGGCGAGTTCAGGACACCATGGATCATCATCAATTCCATCGGCTTTTCGGTGCCAACGATCTCGGGGTTCGTAGAACGGACAAATGTCATGAATGCGAACGCGATGAGAAAAAGAATTTCGGTTGTAATAACGAGCGTCTTGTTTTCTTTTATCCATTGGACCGCTGACGGCTGACCATTGACCGTTTCCGTATTGTCTGCGGTCATATACGCCCATGCGCTCAAGCCACCCAACACGATCAAGCCCAACAACAACCCACCCATGTCATTTTGGGCAAGTCCAAGTGAGGCGAATAACCAGAAGACATAGCCCCAAATTAATAAACCAAAAGCACGCGACAATGTGTAGCCGCGATCACTCAATGCGGGGAATAGTTTATACGCCAGCGGGAAAGTGATCCAGCCGAGGAGGGTGATGAGGATGTACCAGGAGAAGAAGACAGACATTTGATTTACAAGCTGCAAGTTAAGAGGTTGGCAGGTCGAACGTGCCATCTGGTTTTGAGGTGAGGTCAACCACTCTAATTACCGAGTCTAAATTAATGGGACCGTAAACATGCGGGAACTTATCGCCCAGAGGAACGCCCGGGGGTGGAGTCCCGCCTGAGGGTGGCTCCCACTTCAATTTCGAGGAAAGAAGCGTGGGTTCGATCTCGAGCAGGATGAGTCCACTTTGTCCTTTGTAAAAGTTATTCGCGACCGGCAGGACTTGTGAAAGCGTCGAGCAGTGGATGAAGCCCTCAGTTGTGAGACTCTCGATGCGATAGTCACCGTGCTTTTGGGCTTCATCCCAGGCAATACGGGATGTGATGTGAAAGATCACGGCATCACCTCATAAATTACTGTGCGTCCATCGCTATAGACTGATTTCCAAAATTGACCGTCAAACTGTTCAAATTTGACGAGGCCTTCAGGCGTGTACGCCGCGCGTTCCAGTTGACCGACGATGATGTACTTCACTTGATAGGTTTTGAGGAAGTTGCGTGTGAATTCAACATTGATGCTGTTATAGAAATTACCAACCGCCGCAACACGTCCCTCCACCTGGGTGGATGTATAAGCGCGTTGTTGCCGCTGATGGAAGTTCCAGCCAACCACACCCGGCAAACCGGTGTAAATTGTGAAACGTGTACCCCAGCGGTATTCGAGATCGTTCGCTTCCACGATCACAGGCGAACCCTGCACATTATCCTGCATCCAACGGATGGCACGATAGTCTTCGCTCAAATCGAGACGTTGACCGAAGGCATCGTAGCTGGCGTATTTCATGAACGTCATCGAATCCAGAGTGTGTGGAGATTCAATGACCCAGCGGTCACGGATCTTGCCAGCCGTTCCTGTAATGGTGAACATGGCCGCGCCCGCGATCAGAAATACCATCGCGGTTTGCCAGACGGCGCGCCAGCCGGGCAACCAGTTGAAGAACGCGGGGAGCGTCCATGCCAGTGCAGCGCCAGCACTCACCGTCAACAAGAACCAGGCTTGTAAATAGAATTTGAAGATCGTGTTCTGACGACCAATGTCGCCGCGCACAACTACCACTTCGACAAGCACACTAATGAACAAAGCCGTACCGATGAAGAACAAAGCCATTCGTTTTGAATCAGGCAGGTTCGGATTCAACAACAGCACACCCGCCCATAACGCGATCGGCAACGCGATCCAGCCGACACTCGTGCCCACATATTGAACAGCCAGCAAAATGATCACAAACAATATCAGCCCGCCTTCGATCAACAATTGATAGGGTTTGAATTTTCGCAGCGCGGAGAGCGGTGTTTGTGCCATCCATTCGCGCGTCTCCCACGTCATCCATGAAACGACAATGAACAATGAGAGACCCCAATATGTGAAATAAGATGCCAGCGGCGTGAACGGTCCCTTCCACGGGTCGAGGGCGCTGTATGCCTGAACATACGCGGCGCGATATGGCGCATATAGATACGTGGATAACAAATATAAAGCGATCACGCCGCCAGCGGTCAGCGCGATTCGTTTCGCATTGGATTCCACATCCGCATAACGCCAGATGGAGTATGCCAATGCGATGATGCCGATCAACAAATAGGTATATGAGTCGGATAGATTGATGGGATATGCCGCGCCGATGATGAGACCGCCGACCACGATTCCCAACCCAGCCGAGGCCCGATTCTTCCACCGCGCGCGTCCCGCCACCACTGACAGCGCCCAACTGAGCGCGAGCAGAGCCACTGGCATGACCATCATGTGCCCATGCAGATCGCTAAAAATAAAAGTAAACAATGGGAATTCGGTGATCGCATTGCCGGGGCCCGGAGGGACGACGCGGCTTGGGTCCCAGTACCAGTCCCCGGGTCCGATGGGAAGCGTGTCGCCCGTAAAGGTCAGCTTCAAGCCTTCGATTGCCCACGTCAAACGTTGGACAAAAGTTGATTCCCAACTGAATGTGCCGAGCGCGCCGAGTTGTTGCAATTTGTTGTAGATAAGCTGGAGCGTGCCAAGATTTCCAAGCAGGACAGTGAGGAAGGCGGCAGAGAGACCGGCAATAAAGGATGGACGTTCCGCGTGAATTGTGAAGGATGAAGATTCTCCATCACCCCCCGCCCTCTCCCGCGAGGAGCTGGGACCTGCAAGAAGATTCCAACCAATTGAGAAGGCGCTAATGCCGACCATCGCAAACAAAGTCGGCAGGATAAAGTTAAATGCAATGGATGGAACAATGCCAAGCAGTTTCACCGGTGTGGCAACCAGCACAAAGCCGTAATAGTAATAATTGATATAGCCACCCGCGAACCAGGGATCATACGGCGGGAAGGATGTGCTCTTGATGACCGCGTTGAAATAAGAGAAGTCCATCGGGCGTTCGCCGCCTTTGGCGGGATGCCATAAATCAGAATTGCCAAGGCGGATGAACAGGTCAATGAGGAAGAAGGCAAGGAAGAGGCCTTCGATCATGAGAAAATATTTGCGCTTCGTTTTCCATTCCTCGATCAGTTCGTCGCGTTGCAGATGACCCAGAACCGCGCCCACTACAAGAAGCGCGCCAAAGGTAATTGCAATCGTTGTGCGCGTATATGGAATGCCCACCGAACCCGCCAGCCAGGCGAGATAACCGAAGATCACCAATCCCAAGGCGCGGCTGAGGGGATAACCTTTATCCGCCAAACCGGGCATCGCCAGCCGAATGATCGGATAGGTTGCAATGCCAAGAATGAAGATGAAGATGTACCAGATCACCATGCCAAGCACGGGGTAACGATTCTGAATCCAATCGTAATCAAACAACTGCGACCATGTGCCGCCGGCGCGTTGGCTTGCGAGTTGCTCCGCTGGTAAAAGCAATGTGGAGAAATCGTCGAATTGACGCGGCGTGAGACGCGTGACCTTGGTGAGATCCACGGTGCTAAGGCTGGATCGAACCTGTTCAGCGTTGAAGTCCGCGTTCTTTTTGAAGATCAAGACCTTGGGATGATCGTAGAACGTAAATGCTTCTTCTGCATATTGATCGTTGATCTCAATGTCCCCAAGTTTGGGGAAGGTCTCAAAGACCGCGACAAGATCGAAACCAAGTTTGCCTCGATAGTCTCCCACCTGGGCTTCGTGATAACACGGGATCGTTTCCAATTCAGGTGGACAGCCCATGAGTTCGCGGTAATAGTAGGCAGTCAACGGATACCGTTCTGGCACACGGCTGATCTGCGCGTATTGATGGTTGGTCGGGATGAAGATGTAATCGGTCTGGCTGAGTGTATCTACAAAGCGCTTCAATTTATCGGCGTTATCATCCCAATACACTTCGAGGTTCAAGTCGCCGCGATAAATGCCGCCGAACGCGTCGAAGCCATCCACGCGCATGGGCAGGCCATAATCAAAACTTGTTTCGTTGGCAACCGCTGCGCCGTTGATCGAAAGCAAACCCGAGTCTGTATCGAGGCGCAGATAATATTGTGTCCCATGTTCCAAAGCAATGGGTTGATCGAGTGCTAACGTATATGTGTCACCGCGCGGATCTTCGGCGGAAGAGAATGTCTCTGTTAAAGTAGCACTCGCAAGTACCTGCTCTACAGTTGAATTCGGGTCCTTTGAAATGGACAGACTTAAAGTATGAGGTTCTGATAATGTGTCTGGGTCTGCATCTGTAATGTGTTCCAGCGTGATCTCGTTCAGAGCTCCGGCAACTTGTGGGATAAAAGATATTGTAAATGGCTGATCAATGGCTACTGTACACGGCGCGGATATATCAAGCACTTGTTCGATGGCCTGGTCAGCCACCTGAATAAAAATATGTGACAGACCACAAACATTCACTGCACCTTCCAGCGCGACCACTTCGAACTTCAGATAGTAAGTTTGATTCGCTGTCAACACAGGAGTTTGATCGAAATTGACAATTTGAGATGTGTCGCCCGGCCCATCCTGTGACAGCGCGGTTGTATAGGCTGAAGCCAGCGGCTGTGGATCATTTAAGTTTTGCCACACGGTCAAATATAACTGGGATGATATTTGATCTGGAACAGCTGCAACATGAGCCAGCAAAACTTCCTTTAACAGACCGTCATTTTGAGCGACGAAAGTCGTTTGATAGGGCATCTCCGGCTGGATATAAACCCCGGTAGGAAATGGTAGTGGCTGGTTATATATTGAGGCATCGGCTTTTTGAATCTCCAAATTGATGGGACCTGGAACATTTTGGAAGATCCAACGCGAAGCCGCCATGCGCGGTTCATCACGCACGTAAATGCTTTGAAATGCAAATGCCCACATGGCTGTTAACGCAATAACTGTCAAAACAAGGATACTTGCAAGGATCGTTGACGGGTTGAAACGTTTAAACGTTCGAAAGTTCAAACCAGCCAACTCATAAACAAACCAGGCCGCCATCATTGCGAGCAACGGATAGATGGGCAATTGATAACGCATCGTCGGGTTGAATTGCATGGATTGCCACAGGAAATAAAATGCCGTCCAGCCCCATAGCAGCGCATGACGCCACTCGCCTTTGAGAATGCGCCAGCCCATATAAAGAAAGCCAAGCCATGCAAGAATGCCGAGCGGCAGACCCAGGCCCCACACGGTCAGGTTCGTGAATGAATAAAGGTGGGTGCGACGCGCCCATTGAAGATTCCATGGCATATCAGCTTCGCCGGTTGCCTGCGCGCGTTGCTGTTGAATATCTGCAACCCAGCGCGGATCAGGCATCACACCGTCAAAAGCATAGGGCTGAAAAATGCGGAAGGAGATGAATGCGGCGAGTCCACCCGCGAGCAGGAACACAGCAATTAGCAACCAGTAATTGGTTGTTGAGCGCTGATCCTTCTCCTTCGATACGACTTCGCCACTCAGGACATCGCTGCTGGCGGCTGACGACGATTCGATGTTTTCGGTCTGCGGCAGGTCGTCTACAGCCGCGGACTTTCGATTGATGAAATACCGCAACACAAACGCGCCCGGCAACAACACCGCCAGAGGAAAGATATTAACCTTGGAGGCCAAAGCCATGCCATAGGCAACGCCGAAACCAATGCTAAGGAGGCAGAGGGGATTGGTAATTAGTAATTGGAGCCTGGAGCTTGGAGAAATGGAGACTGGAGGTTGGGGAATTGGAGCTTGCGAATCATTTTCTGAAGTTTCAGGGTTGTTAGTCGTTTCGGTGGATACATCTCCAACACTTGCAGCTGACGCAAGTGCCGGTGGCGTCAGTCTTGAATCTCGATTTACGATTTCCACCGCAAACCAGATGGCTAGCAATTCAAATGTATTGACGAACAGGTCAGTGGTGAAAAAGTGCGATTGCTGGATCTGCATTACAGCCAGCGCGGAAAACAACGCAGCCAGTAATGCAACGCGCCGGTCATATAAACTCGAGACAATAAAATATAGAAAGACGATTGCAAACAAATCCGCGAAAGCAGATGCCTGGCGGCCGAAC
>Ga0180069_1000003_pt1 | contig 68315 bp, 65 predicted proteins | sample EasRivERM_16_10D_2_FD_121793 | JGI IMG/M metagenome (GOLD analysis project Ga0180069, IMG submission 121793) | Soil microbial communities from meander-bound floodplain in the East River, Colorado, USA - East River metaG ERMLT231B'_16_10D | ecosystem: Environmental > Terrestrial > Soil >...
AGCCGCGCAATTCATGCAAGCGCTGGGTCAGGATGTTGGTGTAAGAAAAACGCAGAATTCGGAAGTCTTGAAGACTTCCGAATTCTTTTTATGCTATATTCAGATTATGACCATTCGTATTTTCAACGGCTTTACCTGTTGTGCGCGCATCCCAAGCAATTGGAAAACAGGACTGGTTTGCCTGCTTATTGATACGAATCAAGGACTCACCCTCGTGGATACGGGTCTGGGCTTGCAAGATTATGCCAATCCCACCTGGTTCACACGACTCTTTCGCATCGTCACCTACATGCCATTTGATCCGAACGAGGCGGCAATCAATCAGCTTCACAAATTTGGATACAAACCCGAAGATTTAAAGCACATCATTCTCACCCACATGCACTTCGACCATATTGGCGGGCTGGCAGATTTTCCTCATGCCAAAGTCCATGTGTATAAAAAGGAATATGACGCGTTCATCCATCGCAAAGGGAAGCTCAGTTTGGCTTATATCCCACGTCATATCGTGCACAAACCCAATTTCATTTTTTATGAAGGTGCTGGTGAAACATGGTTCGATTTTGACGCCATGCAAATCAAAGGCTTTGAACCTGAAATGTATTTCATCCCCATGCCGTATCACTCAGTTGGCATGTGCGGCATTGCCATAAAAACCAAGGGAGGCTGGCACTTCCACTGCGGAGACGCCGCGGCCGACTTCTGCCGAAACGATATTCCTGATTGGGCAATCCGCTTCATCCTAGGACCTCATATGCCGCGCCTGCGAAAATTTTCATCCGAACATCCAGAGATACAAATGACAGCCAGTCACATGTTTTTGGATTTCTTCGACAAGAATTCAGGTTAGACTGGTGCATGAAAGCCACCATTTCAATCAGGACAAATTCTGGGAAATTATGTGACATTTATCGAGGCGGTTTATCAGGTGCAACAAGTACAATTATTGTTGACGAGTATCTGCGTTTACCGCATGCCTCATTAATTACTAAACTTTTGTTTAGATACGCATATCAAACATGCGTGCGGCACTCTGTAATTCCATCACAAAGCCAACTCAAATCGGAGGATGAGACGGAGTATCAATGAGCGTCCCGTTTATCATTCTGGTATATTTTTTCTACGGCCTGGCATTCTTCAGCATGGGTCTGCTGGTCGCGCTTGAAGGCGGTCGCTCATCCGACATCCGGTTGCGCAAAGCCCTGCGCCCATTGGCTGGTTTTGGCATCGTTCACGCGGCCCACGAATGGTTCTTGATGTTTGAATACATGGGGCACATTAATAACGAATCCACAGATTCAGCATTCGGGCTTGCAATCCTTGCCTTTTCATTTATATCCCTCTCAGCCTTCGGGAGTTTCCTGCTCGCGAACACCGAAGTCTCGCGCCGCTTGATCCTGCTCATCCCAATCGCGCTCGAAGCCGTTTGGGTCTTCGGACTTTATAACTTTCGTGATCAATATGCAGGTGAGACGCTCTGGGCAATTGCGGATACGTGGACTCGCTACACCCTTGCCATCCCAGCCTCGCTTCTGACGTCCATCGGGCTGGTCGCACAACAACGAGCGTTCCGCCGCTCAGGCTTGATTCGATTCGGGCGCGATGCGCTGTGGGCCGCCATTGCATTTGGCTGGTATGGGTTATTCGGTCAAATCTTTGCACAAGCTACACCCCTCTTTCCATCCTACATCATTAATCAGGATGTATTCCAAAACATCTTTGGTTTTCCAATCCAATTGTTCCGGGCGATCATGGCAATTGCCGCGGCGGTATTTGTCATTCGCTTTTTGCATGCATTTCAAGTGGAAACTGAAGCAAAGATCACAGAACTGCAGCACGCCCAACTCAAAGAATCGCAACAACGTGAGGCTATGCGCGGCGAATTATTTCGACGCGTGGTCGCCGCACAGGAATCAGAACGCCAGCGCATCGCGCGTGACCTGCACGATGAAACCGGTCAATCACTGACTGCGATCGGCATGGGCCTGCGCGGGCTGTCAGGCAAGATCAGTACCCGCAACAAGGTTGCCCTGAACAATCTACAAAAACTGGAATCGCTCACAGCCGATTCCCTCAAAGAACTGCAACGCCTGATCTCAGATCTGCGCCCATCGCACCTTGATGATCTTGGGCTTTCAGCCGCCCTGCGCTGGTACGCCAGCCGAATATCGGAACTTTCCGCCATCAGCGTCAGAGTGGATATTCACGGCGACGAGCGCGAACTGGATGATGCCCTGAAGATCACCATCTTTCGCATCGTTCAGGAATCACTGAACAACATTATCAAACATGCGCAGGCGAGTATTGTGAATATTCATGTTGTGTACGATGAAAAAAATGTCCGCATTAATGTATGGGATAACGGCGCCGGCTTCGACCTCGATGAAGCCAAAAAGAGACGCACCTCCCGCCCATCACTTGGGCTGGCAGGCATGGAGGAACGTGCCGCCTTACTCGGTGGCACCGTTTCCATTCAGTCGCGCCCCGGCTATGGGACGGAGGTCGAAGCGGTAATTCCATATCAAAAAAATTATGGAATGCAGGAGCTTGCTCCTGCGATTCTGGACAGCACCCACAGGGCAAGTGAGCTGCCCGACTCCAAAAGAGGTAACAATGACTACACGTCTTTTACTGGTCGATGACCACGCAGTCGTCCGTTCAGGGTTGAAAATGCTATTAGAAAACGAACACGATATCGAGATCATCGGTGAGGCGGCTTCTGCATCAGAAGCCATTGAGGCCGCCACAAAACTCAAACCGAATCTCATTCTCATGGATATTGGTCTGCCAGATCTTTCCGGCATTGACGCAACACGTGAGATCAAAAAACGATTTCCCAATATTTCCATCGTTGCATTGACCATCCATGAAGATGAAGAATATTTCTTCAAAATGCTTGAAGCAGGCGCAACAGGCTATGTACCCAAACGTGCCGCGCCCGAAGAATTGCTCACCGCCATCCACGCCGCGGCAAAAGGTGAGGTTTATTTATATCCATCGCTTGCAAAACTGCTCGTGCGCGATTACCTGAGCGGCGGGCGATCATCCGAAGATCAGGTTTCATCCGATCTCACAGATCGTGAGCAGGAAATACTCACACATCTGGCAGAGGGCGCAAACAACGAAGAGATCGCAATATCACTGGTGATCAGCCCAAAGACAGTGGCGCGTCACCGAGAAAATATCATGCGGAAGTTGAATCTGCACTCCCGTTCAGAATTAGTCCGCTACGCGATTCGCAAGGGGATTATTAAGGCTTGAGCCTTGTGTCATTGCTAGCATAAAAAGAGATGACGGGCGCTGTGCGCCCGTCATCGTGTTTGTTCCCCTAGTGCTTCGTTGTTAATCCTTACGGAGTATACGCGTTCATCGTTTCCAGGGCGGCATCAAGCAGGGCTTTAGCATACGCCGAGTTGTGAGCACCATTACTCTGGTCGTAGGTTACGAACTTGTAGTTCCACATCGCGTTTGCGACTGCTTCGGGGACCGTCAAAGGAGCTGCCGCAGTGGCGATCCATAGATCGGTCTCCGCGTTCAACAAGCCTTTATCCACGAAGAGGGCGTGAAGTTCTTCGAGCTTCGCCTTAACTTCGGTCTGCACGCCGTTGATGTCAAAGTTTTCGGCATCGGCATGGCAGGCCTGGCAACGCACCACATCGGGCGTGTAGGTGTGGTTGAATTCCTCTCCCATATGGCAGGCCACACACGTATCCTCAACCGTCTTATAATGCGCGCTCGGGCTTCCGGTTGCGCCCAATCCGCCTTCGCCAAGCAACATCTGGGATTCAACACCATAATGGGTGCCAAACCGACCATTTGTTATCTCAATGTTTCCATCAACGAATTCGGGCTTGGGATTGCGGATCTGGTGACAATTGGCGCACAAGTTGCCTGCGCCACCATCGAAGGTACCGTCACTATACTCAAACTTCACCGGTTGTTCACCTCCCGTAAGAGAGAAGTCAGTCTTTGTATAGGTGGTATGGATGTTGTGGCAGGTGCGGCAGTCGAACGGTGAGACATTCGTTACGCCTTCAATCGACGCATCATGCGGGGGCAGTCCGGCGTTGATACGTGCCTTGGCACCCTCAGTGCCGTGACAGCCAGCGCAACTGGTCTCTTCACCTCTCTCGAAGGCCTCACCGGTCCCATGTATAGAAAGCTTTCTGAACTGCGCTTCCTTGGAGACGATCAAGGTGGTGTCATTGTGACATTCGGTGCAGCTTAAATCGGTCACTGTCAATGCAGGTCCAGGTTCGCCTGCTGGTCCGGCAGGGCCGGCAGGGCCGGCAGGGCCGACGGGTCCAGCCTCACCGGCACAGGCTGTAAATACCAAAGTGGCGGCAATCAGGACGGCAATTAAAACAAGCATTTTCTTTGTGGACATTTTTGCAAATTCTCCTTTTATTAGTTTTCGTACTAGAGAAGGTTTAAAAGATAATGGGTGATGGTTGGCACCTCCTCTTAAGTATACACTCAGAAACCTTAATCTCGCCTTAATATTATCCAAATGTGCCTTTTAACGAGTAGAACAGATGTCACACGTCCAAATGACAAAAGTACTCAATTAAACCTATAACATCCTAATTAAAAAACATGGGGTAAACGCACTACGCGCGAGATGGGATAAGGATCAAGGCCTGGGGCAAGATTCGGATTCAGACCCACAAATCAGCCTAAGCCTTGGGTTGATTCGTCCACCCAAAGATTATTCATTTACCCGATTTATTTCCATCGCAATCCCGCATACACTGGGTATAGCTGAAAGAAAGGAGAATCCAATGACCACAATCGCCCTTACCATCATTTTCATCGTTCGCGTACTGGTCCCGATCGCCATCCTGCTCACCCTTGGAGAGTGGGTTCGTCGTCGCGAAAGAAATTACTGGCTTCAGATGTGAGGAACAATGGAAAATATTATTACTTTACTTGCTTTGATCGCAGGCTTGCTCATCCGGCTTGCGATACCGATCGCATTAACAGCCATATTGATCTTCTTCCTCCGCAAACTGGATGCGCAATGGCAGGCTGAGGCACAACTTCAGCAACCCGCCGCGCAATCCATTGAATGTTGGAAGATCAAAAATTGTTCAAGTGAGCAGCGCAAAGTCTGCGTTGCCTATCAAGCTACACTGCCATGCTGGCAGGCGAAACGTTTGCCCAACGGATATTTGCGCGAGGAATGTCTCTCGTGCGAAATATTTACCGAAACGCCCATGCCAGCTTTAAAAACCGAACCCAGGAGAATATAAAATATGAAATCTCGAATCGAGCGATTACTGCTAGCCGTGATGTTTGCGTTTGTTTTTGCAAGCGCAACGTTCTTCATTGCAAACGCCCAGGATGGTGGCACCCCAACTCCGCCACCTGCAAACAACATAACTTATGACAACTGCGTTACCTGTCATAACGATATTGAGGATACATGGCAAAGTGGTCCACATGGGCACGCTATGAGTGATCCAATCTTTTTGCAAGAGTGGAATAAACAAGGGAAGCCCGGCGCCTGCCTCGTTTGTCACTCAACCGATTATGACCCTGCCACAGGCACATCGTCAGCTGAAGGTGTTAACTGCGGATCGTGTCATAATCCAATTCCAGCCAACCATCCTAAAGACACCATGCCGATTACCACATCCCCAGATCTCTGCGGAAAATGCCACAGCGATTCGCGTTTTTCCACAGATAATTGGAAACTCAGCACACATTATCAACGCGGCATGGATTGCACGGTCTGCCATGATCCACACACTGCCGGGATGAAGACAGTTACAGGCACCACTTTTGTAGCAAACAAAGACGCATCTGCACTTTGCGAGAATTGTCATAAAGATGCGATGCAAAACTTCCCTACATCCAAACATGCCGAGGCAGGCGTTACATGTGTCAACTGCCATCTCGGATTCAATGTGGGTGATCAGAATGTGGATTTTGGCAAAGTTCACGCAGCCCCTGATCACAGTTTCCTGCCATCCCTTGAAACATGCAATAAATGTCACGCGGATCAAATGCATGCGCCGGGTCAGGCTGTTGCGGCTGCGGCCATCAAAATCGAAGCGGGTGGCGGGACCCCCACCCCTGCACCATCTCCAGTAGTATCGCCGGTCCCGCCTGTCAGTAGTGAACCTGCACCGATCAGCCCGATTGGATTTGCTACCATGGCAAGTGTGGTTGGGCTGGCCTTTGGCATGGTGCTGGCTCCGTGGTTGGAACGAGCTTACAGCCATCTTTCCAAAGGAGACAAAAATGAGTGATAACAAACTTTCCCGGCGTGATGCTCTAAAAGTAGTTGGTACAGCGGCCGCTACCATCATCGGTTTGCGGATGGTGAAGAAGGCGAATGCATCTGAATCCGTTGCCGGAGAACGTCAATGGGCGATGGTCATCGACCAGAATAAATGCAACGGCTGTGGCTATTGTGTGATGGCTTGCCGCGCTCACAATGACATCGCTCCCGATATCACTTGGAATCCCATTCTTGAGGCGGGTGTGTCTGGTGAGAAGAACGTTTACCTCCCGCGTCCTTGTATGCACTGCGCCAAGGCTCCCTGCGTGGAAGTATGTCCAGTGGAAGCCTCATATTACCGGCCCGATGGCATCGTGATGATGGATTACGATCGTTGTATCGGCTGCCGATATTGCGAAGTGGCGTGCCCGTATCAAGCGCGTTCCTTCAATTGGGATGCGTTCACGGGTGATAACCCGGCTGTACCAGAATGGGGCGAACCCGAGGTGGAACGACGTCCGCGCGGCGTGCCGGAGAAATGCTCCTTCTGTTATCAACGCATTGACCGTGGACTCTCTCTGGGATTGGAGCCCGGCGTAGACCCAGATGCAACTCCTTCATGTGTGGTGGTCTGCCCCACTGGGGCGCGCCTATTCGGCGATCTAAATGATCCGGAGTCGAATGTGAGCAAGGCGTTGAAAGAAAATCCAACCTATCGTTTGAGAGAAGATCTAGGGACAGGACCACGTGTTTATTACATACCAGCCGTCGCTGACGCTTCGCAGGAGGTATAACCATGTATAAAAATCTACGCTCGAAACTTGTCATCACTCCCTGGTTGATCTGGCTCGGCATCATGGGTCTCATCCTGCTTACAGGACTGGTCGCGGGCATCTTCGTCTTCTGGAAAGGTTTGGTTATCACAAACCTGACTGACCTCGTGCCTTGGGGTTTGTGGATCACGATTGATCTTTCCTCCATTGCTTTGAGCGCGGGCGCGTTTAGTCTGTGCGCAGGCGTTTATCTGTTTGGTTTGAAACGCTATCAACCGATTGCCCGCACTGCTACGTTCGTAGGCTTGATCGGCTACACCATGGCGATGCTGGCGCTCATTCTAGATATTGGACGCCCCGATCGTTTTTGGCATGCGGTGGTGTATTGGAATACACATTCCCTGATGTGGGAAGTGACCATGTGCGTGGTGCTCTATCTCACTGTGTTGTTGTTTGAGACCATGCCGATCCTGGCGAACTTTGATTGGCTCTGCAAGCGCCTCCCCAAAATTGCCCACCTAATGAGCGGCACTCATCATTACGCGCCGATTCTGGCGATCATAGGGCTGGGACTTTCGAGCCTGCATCAATCCTCACTCGGTGCCATGTATGGCGTGATCAAGGCGCGACCGTTCTGGTTCAAACCTGAAATGTCGGTGTTGTTCATGCTCTCCGCAATTGTGGGCGGCATCTCATTGACATTGTTTGCATCCATGCTTGCCGGCCGGTTGACGAACAAGGCAAAAGTAAATGACGCTCTGATCGAACGCGTTGCACAATTCGTGGGTTATTTGCTGATCGGATACTTCTACTTCCGCGCCTGGGATACGCTGGCTACAACCTACACGTATGATCCCGGTCGGAGTGAAGGCTTACACGTGATGACCAAGGGTCCACTGGCGTTCAACTTCTGGATCGGTGAAATGTTGCTGGGCATGATCGTGCCGATGATCCTATTGCTATATAAACAGACTCGCGTGAATCCATTCTGGCGCATGTTGGCATTGTTCCTGGTTGCTGCGGGTGTGGTCGCTTTCCGCTGGGATACGAACATCTCAGGTTTGATGGTAGTGATGCCATTCGCGCCAGGTCAGGCGATTGCGTACACCAATTATTTCCCCTCGCTGGTTGAGCTTCTTTCCGGCTCGGCGATCGTTGCCTTTGGTCTGACCACCTTCTCGTTCGGTGTTCGGTATTTGCGAGTTGTAGATCACTCACTCGTTGAAACAGAACATGAAAAAGTGAAAGTGAAAACAATCGAGACAGTGACGGCGTAAAGATATTGTGAGGGCGAAGCAATGCTTCGCCCTCACGCATTTAACAAATCCTAGGCAACATCTCACCTGGCAACATATCCACTAATCTCGTTCCGCCAATCGCAGTTCGCATCCTGACCTGAGACTTTCCAATTCCGATTACTCTGCCAATGATAGCGGAATCCATACCATAATTCATTTTCTTCATCACATCCAAGACTTTTTCTGCATTGTCTTCTTTCACGAACGCCACCAACTTCCCCTCATTCGCCACATACAGCGGATCAAACCCCAGCATTTCGCAGGCAGCTTTCACAGCGGGCTTGACCGGCAAAGTCTGCTCATCAATTTCAACCATCACATTCGATTGCTCCGCAATTTCAACGAGTGAGGTTGCGAGTCCGCCACGTGTGGGGTCGCGTAGAACGTGAATTTCTCCAGCAGAAATCATTGTTTCTACCAGATGATTTAAAGGCGCGACATCACTTTCGAGTTTGGTTTCAAATCCCAAATCTTCACGCGCCGATAAAACCGCGATGCCATGATCTCCAATTGTCCCTGAAACAATGATCACATCGCCATCTTTCGCATTTACGCCAGAGATATTGATTCCCTCTGCGATCTTCCCAATCCCGGATGTGTTGATAAATAATTTATCTGCGCTCCCTTTCTGTACAACCTTCGTATCACCCGCTGCAATATAAACTCCCGCTTCCTGCGCGGCTTCCTTCATTGAAATAACCACGCGCTGTAACACATCAAAAGGTAAACCTTCTTCCAAAACAAAACCACAAGTCAAAGCGATTGGAGTCGCGCCAACCATCGCCAGATCATTCACTGTTCCGCAAATCGCCAATCGCCCGATATCACTGCCGGGGAAAAACAATGGCGATACCACATGCGAATCAGTTGTTATGGCATATCGCTGTCCATCCATAACGATCACCGCGGAATCATCCAAGGCGCGCGGCGCGGCTTTTCCCAATTCGGGTAGAAAGAGTCGGTTGAGCAGATCGCGGCTCAAAGTCCCGCCTGAACCGTGACCCAGCACCACAGTATCTGTCCGTTGGATCGGCACCGAGCAGGCATATCCTTCAAAATCAAAGTCATCCATAAACCACATCCCGATGATATTTGTAATACGCTGCGCACGCGCCCTCCGCCGAAACCATTGGCGCGCCGAGCGGAGTCTGTTGCGTACATTGTTTTCCAAACGCCGCGCATTGGGTCGGCTTCTTCAAGCCCTGCAAAATCTCGCCCGCGATACACAAAGGCGACTCTTGCGTGAAAATATTTTCCACATCGAATCTCTTTTCCGCATCGAACTCTTTGAACTCCGCGCGCAAGCCCCAGCCGCTTTGCGGGATGACGCCGATGCCGCGCCATTTTCTATCAACGGATTCAAAGACACTTCGAATCGTTCTTTGAGCTGATTCGTTCCCCTCAAGCCTGACAGCCCGCTGATACTGATTCTCCGCAACTGCATTCCCTGCCTCGAGTTGTTTTATCGCGGCGAGCAGGCCATTCAACAAATCGATCGGCTCAAATCCCGTGACAACAACGGGCACATGATACTTCTCCGCGATCGGCGGATACTCATGGAATCCCATCACCGCACAGACATGTCCCGCCGCGAGAAAAGCCTGCACACGGTTGGACTTTGAACTCAAGATCGCTTCCATCGCAGGCGGCACGCGGACGTGTGACACCAGCACCGAAAAATTTTTGATATTTTTATTCTTTGCCTGCAACACTGCCATTGCATTTGCAGGCGCAGTGGTTTCAAATCCAATCGCAAAGAAGACAACCTGTTTCTCCGGATTCGCTTTCGCAATTTGGACTGCTTCAAGAGGCGAATATACGACACGCACATCTCCACCTGCCGCGCGGACCGCGAACAAATCTTTCGACGAACCTGGCACGCGCAACATATCACCATAGGAGGTAAAGATCACATCCGGTCGCGAAGCGATGGCAATCGCTTTATCAATCTGTTCTAGAGGGGTGACACACACAGGACAGCCCGGTCCATGCACGAGTTCGGTTTGCGGTGGGAGCATGGCATCCAAACCGTGATAGAGGAAGGCATGAGTCTGTCCGCCGCAAATTTCCATAATGACCCAGTTGCGGGTCACGATGGATTCAATCTCACGGAGCAGAGACTTTACTTTGACAGGGTCACGGTATTCATCAAGATATTTCATTCTCAAACTCTGCCACTTCCTTGATCAACTTCAAGGTCTCCTGTGCTTCCTCTTCATCCATTAAGCTGATCGCAAAACCGACATGGATGAGAGCATAGTCTCCAACGTTGGCTTCGGGAGTATACGCAAGACAAATTTCCTTGGTGATCCCGCCAAAGTCAATTTTTGCCATACGAAGGGAGTCTTTTTGGTAGATCTCGGTTATTTTTCCGGGAATGGCTAGGCACATATAAAACTACCTTTCAATATGTCATTGCCGCTTCGACTTCACTCAGACGGTGGAACTGTCCTCGCTCCACTCAGCGCGAGTGTAATTCGCAACCACGACCTGCCCCAAAGCCAATCCCCCATCATTGGTTGGGACCTGTTTGTGGAAGTACACAATAAAGCCTTCCTGTTCAAGTCCATCACTGACAAGATTTAACAGAATCTGGTTCTGCCATACACCGCCGGAGATGGCAACTTCATTCAAGTTGGTTTTTGTGCGCGCATGTTTGCATATATCAACTGCCATTTCAGCGATCGTTTTATGGAAGCGTGTTCCGATCACTCCAACAGATTCTTTGTTGCACACATCTTGAACAACTGCATTGAGCAATTCTTTTAGATGTATTGTTTCGCCAATTGAATAACGATATGGTTTCGCTGACGAAACAAACGGCTTTGATAACACTTCCATTTCGATGGCAGCTTGTGCTTCATAAGTAACATCGTTGCGGATTCCGATCAGGCTTGCTACTGCATCAAAAAGACGTCCCATCGATGATGTGAGCGGCGCGTTGAGTTTCTTATCCACTTGTTGTTTCGTGATCTGAATGGCTTGCTTATCAATACTCTGCAGGAAAGGCAGGTCGTCAATATCAATGCCAAGGGCATGAGCATATCCCACCGCAATTCGCCAGGGATGGCGGATGGCAGAGTCAGCTCCGGGGAGAGGCAAATATTCAAGGTGGGCAAAGCGGTCAAAGTCCACGTAAGAGGCGAGTAACACTTCCCCACCCCAGATCGCGCCATCGATGCCGTATCCAGTCCCATCGAAGGCGAGTCCAATCACACGTCTGTCATCCAAACCGTTATCTGCCATACACGAAGCGATGTGCGCGTGATGATGTTGAACACCGACTTTCTGAATGTTCAAACGGTTTGCATATTTCGTAGTGAAATAATTGGGATGCAGATCGTGCGCAATGATCTCAGGCTCTACACGGAAGATATGTGAAAGATGTTGAACACCTTGCTCAAAGGATTCGTAGGTCTCAACATTCTCCATATCACCGATGTAATGGCTTAGAAATGCATAGCGAGCACGTGTGAGACAAAATGTATTCTTGAGTTCACCGCCTACTGCAAGAGTGGGCTTGAGTTCAAATGGAAGTTGAACAGGATATGGAGCATACCCGCGACTGCGGCGAAGAAAGATTCTTTCCTCTTTCTTCTTTCCTCTTTCCATTCTTACTACCGAATCATCACACCTCACATGGATATCACGGTTATGCAACAGGAACGCATCGGCAAGCGGAGAAAGCCTTTGAAACGCATCCAGATTATCAGAGGCAATTGGCTCTTCGCTGAGGTTACCGCTGGTCATGACCAAAATAGATGGGGTGGGTTCCCTCATCAACACAGGGTCAGTTTGATTCAACAGGAGATGATGCAATGGCGTGTATGGCAACATCATGCCAAGAGTGTCCAGATTAGGAGCGATTTCATTGCAAATCCTAAAAGTCTTGGAGACCTTTGGAGTCTTTTTTGCGAGCAAAACAACCGGCTTCTCGTGCCCCGTCAACAGATCGCATTCAGCATGATTAACTTCGCAGATCAGATTTATCGTTTCAATATCTGCAGCCATTACTGCAAATGGTTTTTCCACGCGTTTCTTGCGATTACGTAATTCATTCACGGCTGTAGAATTGGTCGCATCACACGCGAGATGAAATCCACCAATTCCTTTGATTGCAACAATGTGACCTTCCCGAAGCAAACGGCGAGCTCTCAAAATTGCGGAGACGCGATATTCGATACTGGACACATTGGGATTGGCAGACGAACACTTGGCATGTACACCGCGCAGTTCAACGAACGGACCACACTTGGAGCAGGCTATCGGTTGCGCATGGAAACGTCGATCCAGCGGGTTTTCATATTCAGCACGGCAATCCGCACACATCGCGAAACCTGCCATCGTCGTCTTTGGACGGTCATATGGGATATCTTTGATGATCGTGAAACGCGGTCCGCAATTTGTGCAATTGATAAAAGGATACAGATAACGGCGGTCTGACGGATCGAACAACTCCCGTTCACAATCGGAACAAATAGCTACGTCCGCAGAGATCGGTTGATACGCACCATCAATCACTGTCGAATGTCGAATGTCGAATGTCGAATATTCGACATTCGATGAATCGGCATAGGTTGTAATCGAGTCGATTCTTGCAAGCGGAGGCGCATCCATTGTAAGACTCTGAATAAAACTTTCCACTTTTGAATTCTGGCCTTGAACAACAATTTCCACCCCGCCAGACGTATTGCATACCCAACCGCGCAGATCAAGCCGGGTTGCCAGCCCATACACAAACGGGCGGAACCCCACTCCCTGCACAACGCCTGTGACAGAAATATGTTTTGCCATGCTTATTCCACATCAATACTATCAAGCCTCACATCATCACCATTTAACAACTTCAGATGATAACTCTGACACACCGTACACAAAGCCGTCTCTTCTGCAGGGTGAAAGATCGTGCCACAATCCAGGCATTTCATCTCTGCCTTCACCCATTTAAAGGTTAACTCAGCACTGTGTGCAGGCGTATCCTTCGCAAGGTCATCCCAATAAAACCGGATCGCCTCCTCGCGTTCATCCGAAAATTGTCCGATCAACAGATTCACACGCACCAGTTGTTTTTCGCCGGCATTTTGCAGTGCAACGTCAAGGATGTTCTGGGTCAGTGAAAGCTCATGCATATCTACTATTAACGTACCCTCTTTAGAGTCTGTCTCCAAATGGAGAAAGTCACCCTTGCGGATGACTTTCTTCTTTATCGCGCCATTACATTTTGTTTCAATAGATCCAGCACGATCCTCACTGCCTGCGGTATTGCAGCAACAACCGGCGGTGATAGTTCCTCGCTAAAATCATAGATGCGCTGTGTGGCGATCCCAACCACCATAATATCCTCGGGCAAATGGGCGCCCAAAGACCGCCCCATTTCGATTGCGTTCTGCAACGATGTATCATGCGCGCTCGAAGTGTGGAACGCGGAATAATTGGGCAGGTCATTCAACGTCATCACATGGATCGAACCCAGATCTTCATCCGATGCAAAGGCATCGATCAAAATCGTGCGGTCATAACCAATCAGATGTTCCATCAGGCTGATCCCACCAAGCGAAAGACAATCCACGGTGATAGACTGATCGTGAGGAAGTTGCTGTCCAATCTTTTCAGCGACTTTCCAGCCCACGCCATCATCACCCAGGATGGGATTACCGAGTCCAACAACCAAGGTTTTCATACGGATGAAACTCCGCTTCTTTCTCAGCCGAAATTTGTTTCCGATCAACAAAACTGCTTCAACACCTCAACAGGATTCCCATCCACATCGTGAATGGTGATCTCCAGCGGCATCTGTCCCGGCAGAGAATGGGTTGCACACCCAAAGCATGGATCATAAGCACGGAAAGCCATCTCGACCATGTTGAGCAAACCTTCGGTCACTTTGCCATTCTTGATCAGACTCGCCGCGGCTTTGTGCGTGGACATTTGAATCGGGGCGTAGTTGTTGGTGGTGCCCACGATGAGATTCGCCTTGGTCACAATGCCCCGCTCATCGGTCCAGTAATGATGCGTGAGTGTCCCGCGCGGCGCTTCGACCATACCAATCCCTTCTATCGGAATCTGCGTCGGCTTCGCGTGAATATTGGGAGAGGTGATCTCCGAGTCAGTAACCAGCTCCACCCAACGTTCTGCAGCATAGAGCAATTCGATCAAACGTGCCCAATGAGTTGCAAGGCGTTGATGCACAGGCTTGCCACTCAGAGTTGAATAAAATCTTTCATATTCTTCTTGTGCGCGAGGTGTTGCCATGCCATCGGATACGTTGAGGCGTGAAAGCGGCGTTGTCATATATACACCTGAGTCAAATCCATCTACAAATCCCTTCCAGCCTACTCCCTTGAGATAGGGGAATTTGAGATAAGTCCACGGCTCGACATGCTCGGCAATATGTTCAGCATAATCCTTCGGCGCATACTTCACAAACTCTTTGCCGTACGGGTCAACCACACGCACTTTGCCGTCATAGAAATTGACTTTGTTGTTCTCGTCCACCATGCCCATGTAATAGGTATGATGAGTGTAAACATCACCGAGGATCAGATCAACATACTTCTTGCTACCAAGCACAATGTCATTGAAAAGCTTGAGGCTGAATTGTGCGAACTCGATTGCCCAACGACCCATCGCTTCGATCTCTGTGTGTTGCTCTTCCGTGATGCCCTTTGTCATCCCGCCCGGAATGGATGTGCACGGATGGATTTTTCGTCCGCCGATCATCTCCACAACCGTGTGCCCATACTTGCGCATTTGAATGACCTTACCGCCAGTCTCCAATCCCACTTTGTGGATCACCCCCAGAATGTTTCTTTCTGCAACCGGCGCGTCGGGCCCCATCACGAAATCGGGTCCACCCAATGCATAGAAGTGAGTGGTATGGTCCGTGCAATAGAAGGCGGAATAAAGTAACTCACGCAACATCTTCGCCGCACGCGGTGGATCCACTTTATAGACCGCGTCCGCCGCTTTGGAAGCCGCCATATTATGCGCTTCAGGGCAGACGCCACAGATGCGGTTCGTAATGAGCGGCATTTCCTCAATGGGACGCCCAACGACAAATCTTTCAAAGCCGCGCAGCTCAGGAACCTGAAAATAGGAATTTGCCACATTCCCTTTTTCATCGAGAAATATCTCGATCTTTCCGTGACCTTCAAGACGAGTGATTGGGTCAATCGAAATCCTCTGCATAGTTATCATCCTTTCGCAAACACATCCCTACAGGAATCAATTCAGATGTTATTCGCGTGAAGAAGTGCCATCATGAATTTCCTCGACGAAATGCACCCGCGATTCTATTTCCTCCAATTTGAGCGATGCATATCTCGAAGCCTCAGTCATGAGTTTTTTTCTCAGCTTTTTCGAAAGCTCATCCAACATTTCCAGCGAGTAACCCTGGCTTTGGAGATATTCTTCAAGGAAAGCTCTCTCCAATGGAGCGCTCGAATCACCCATGAGTGGTGTGTCAAATTTATTCTTGTTCATCGCTACCTCCCAAGCGGATAGAGAATAATCGATTCTTTATTCGCCTATGAATTCTCCTTTATCCAGGCGGACTTCGCGCCTTTCATCAACGACCCTGCCAGGTTGAACCGATACACCTGCCCAGTTGGGTCAGGGATGCCATCGAGAATGCGTTCGATCTCATCCGGCGTATTTGCGTCAATCACAGAGGAGAAAGCCGTGATCAGGCGCGCACCATAATCCATCACACCCTCAGCGGGACCGTAACACCCGATACACTGCGCCCCAGCTTGTGGACAACGCGCATTACAACCACTGCGCGTGGCAGGACCATTACATGGCACACCCTGCTCAAGAATACAAAGCGTCGGGTCAACGGGAGCGATATCCTGAATCCGCTTGAAGGCTTTGATCAGCTTCACATTGCGCGCACGTGGACATTCATCACACACGGTGGAATTACCAACCCCAATGACAGAACCTTTGGGCGGCAGATCCGCCAAACCTCTTATGACTTCAATCGCCAAATCAATCACTGCTGAAACCTGATGACTCTCTGGTGGACAGCCTGGCATGTAATAATCTACGTCCACAACTTGATCGAGCGGAAGCAAAATCTTTGAGAGTTTCGGGATGTGCAATTCACCTTCAGGCACATCAAAGGCTGTATGCGGATAGATCTCATGCGGGTTATCGGTTGTAATCGTATTGAACGCGGTGTAGACAATCTCACCCACTGGACTCAGATTCGCCAATCCGGGGATACATCCTTCACAGGCACATGAGCCAAACGCAACCAATATCTTTGATTTTCGTCTCAACAGTTTGGCAATGTGTTCGTTCTCATCATTGCGGATTCCACCATTGAAGAATGTAATCAGAATCGAGCCGTCTTCCATGGCTTCGACATCCTTGTATTTTGCATCCATCGCCAAAGGCCAGAAGGCAATGTCGAAGTTCGCCTCCACATCCAGAATCTTTTCATGGGTATTGAGGACCGCGATCTCACAACCGCCACAGGAGGCTGCCCAGTACATGGCGAATGTGGGTTTACGGTTCGTGATCATGAAGGCACCTCCTTCTCAAAGGATGAGAGATGAATTACGAAGGATGAATCTTTATCATCCTTAATCCTTCCGCCTTCCTTTATTGCCGCCTTTCCCCAGCTCAGTGGACCCAACCTGCGAATCTCTTCCACAAACGCGGTTGTCTCACTCGCAAACCTTGCACCCTCTGCCGCGCTTGCCCAAACGAGTTTCACACGCTCCGGCTCGATACCGAGGCCTGTGAGCACATGTCGGAGTAGGAGAAAACGGCGCAGGGCTTTGTAGTTCTGCTCGATGTAGTGACATTCACCCGGATGACAGCCCGTGATCATGACTCCATCTGCGCCGCTTGAAAGGGCATGCAGCACAAAGGTCGGGTCGAGGCGACCTGAACACATCATGCGGATGAGACGCACGTTCGGCGCATACTTCATGCGCGCAGTCCCCGCCAGATCCGCAGCGCGATAACTACACCAGTTGCAAGTGAAACCAATGATCGTGGGTTCAAAGTTATCAGTCATAGAGTCCACTCCTTATGCTCCAACTGGTTCGAGATTTCGCAACAATAAACCATCGATTTGCGCGATAATCTGTTCATCGCTGAAGCCTGTGCCGCTGATCGCACCCGCCGGGCAAGCCGCCACACATGTGCCGCAACCCTGACACAGCGCGGGGTTGATCTCGGAGACGTTGTCATCCGCGATGAAGGCGATCGCGTTGAACGGACATAGTCCATTGCAAATGCGACAGCCCGAACACTTGTCTTGATCCACGGTTGCCTTGATCGGTTCGAGCGCGACTTCCTTTTGTAGAATCTTATCCAACACACGCGCCGAAGCTGCTGCACCCTGCGCCACACTCGAGGGAATATCCTTCGGTCCTTGTGCACAACCGACGATGTAAATACCTTCTGTCATCGTCGCAACGGGATCGAGCTTGGGATGTTTCTCCGTGAACCAGCCATCCGTTGAACACGAGATGCCGAACAGTTTGCCGATTTCTTTGGCATCGTGTCGTGGCTGTAAACCGCTGGAGAGAATCACCATATCCACCGGGATGCGTCTTTGCTTGCCAGCGAGTGTGTCCTCCACTTGAATAACAAGTTTGCCTTTTTCGCGATCATAGCGCGCTGCATCTGTGACCTCGGCCACCTTGCCTCGCACGAACAGAGTCCCTTCCTCGAGCACACGCTGATAAAACTCATCATAAGCTTTGTAAGCCGTGCGCATGTCAATATAAAAGTTATAGACGGTTGCACCTGTACGTTCATGCACAAGATGCGCGAACTTCAGTCCCTGCATACAACAAATGACAGAACAATAGTTATTGAAATTCTTATCGCGTGAACCCACACAATGGATGATGCCTACACTTTTTGGTGTGGTTTTGCCATCGCGCAAAACAATATTGCCTGATGTCGGTCCCGCAGCGTTCGATAAACGCTCAAACTCGAGACTCGTGAACACATTCGGCAAACGCCCATAACCGTAGTTACTCACGCGGCGGGCATCGAACAGGTCATATCCCGTGGCGAGCACAATATTGCCCACGTCAATATTGATCAGCTGATCTTCCTGCTTGAAATCGATCGCGCCCGTCGGGCAGAATTTTTCACATGCCTTGCACGTGCCTTTGATAAAGTAGGTGCAGTTCTCCTTGTCCATCACCGGGAAGTTCGGCACGGCTTGCGCGAACGGTGTATATACCGCCTTGCGATATCCTAGCCCGGCTTCATATACTTCATCGATCACTTTCTTCGGGCACTTCTCCTGACAAATTCCACACCCCGTACATAACTCTTCATTAACAAAGCGCGCCTTCTTTCTGATCGTCACATGGAAGTTGCCCACATAACCCGACACATTCACCACATCACTCCATGTCAACAGCGTGATGTTCGGATGCGTCCCCGCCTCCACTATGCGCGGTGTGAGAATGCACGCCGAACAATCCAGAGTTGGAAACGTCTTATCGAATTGCGCCATGTGTCCGCCAATGGACGGTTCGCGCTCGACAAGATAAACATGGAAGCCCGCGTTCGCAATTTCCAATGCGGATTGGATTCCAGCGATGCCACCGCCTACCACCAATGTATTTGGATTGATCGGGACTTTGATCTCATCAAGCGCGACATTCTCGATCACTCTAGACACCGCGCCTGCCACAACAGCCTTAGCCTTTGCTGTGGCGACAGTTTTATCTGTGTGCACCCACGAGACTTGTTCGCGGATCGAAGCCAATTCAACCAAATACGGATTCAACCCCACTTTCTTCGCCGCAGTGCGGAATGTCTTCTCATGTAAATGAGGTGAACAGGCAGCGACTACAACGCGCGTCAAGCCAAGTTCCTTGATATCCTTCTCAATCAACTCCTGCCCCAGACTCGAACACATGAACTTATATTCACGCGTAATAACGACTCCCAAATGACCAAGTTTCTCCTGCGCCCATTTGGCAACATCAACGACATCCACCGTCCCGGCGATGTTCGAGCCGCAGTGACAGACATAGACTCCGACGCGTTCCAGTTTCTTCTCGGTCATTTCACTGCCTCCTTCCCCTCATGCTTCGTCCAGCGACGCGGCATCGGCAATCCTGACTCCTTTTTGCGTGGTCCGGTTGGTTCCTGGGCCACGGGCACTTCCACACCGATGGAGGCCAGCGCGTTGCAAGAATTGACCAGTTCCAAACCAATACCTAAATCATCCGGCTCTTTGCCAAATGCCAATCCCATCAGTTGCGTGAAGAACAGGATTGGCATGTGATAGTCCGTTCCGAAGAAATGATTCATTTCGTTTTGATAGGCATCGATGTTCAACTGGCACATCGGGCAGACGGTTGCCATCAGGTGCGTGCCGCGTTCGTTTGCGTCAGCTACGAGTCGGCGAATTAATTCGAAGGCAGTTTCGGGTCCGATCTGAGTCATGTGTCCGCCACAGCATTCCGTCGTGAGCGGATAATCGATCACGTCTGCACCCAGCGCGCGCAGCAGGTCATCCAATTCAGTGGGATGCTCATGATCAGACCATCTATGCTGGTAATCAGGACGCGGCAACATACATCCCATGTACGGCGCGACTTTTAGTCCATGAAGCGGACGAGTCACTTTACTGCGAATCTTTTCCAGTCCCACGTCATAGACCAGAATATCAATGAGATGACGCACATCGAGTGTGCCAGCTTTATATTGAAGATCGCCTGCGGCAAGCGCCTCATTGACCTTTACTCCAAGTGCAGGGCGTTCCTGCATGTAATAATCCGCCTTGGCAAGATTGAGATAACAAGCCGAACACGGTGCGACTACCGTACGTGTACCGTTCATTTGTTTCGATGCGAGTGCGAGATTTCTCGCAATTAACGAATACGCAGGGATCAAGTTAATACCAAGATATTCCGTTGCACCGCAACAGTTCCAATCATCAATCTCCTCAAAGTGCAGGTCAAGCGGCTCCATAATGGCACGAATGGAATCCCCATATGCCCTGCCACTGGATTCCATCGAACAACCGGGGTAGAGCAGATATTTTTTCATGAGGTCAACTCCAGTTGCTGGGCGCGGTGCAGGATCTTTTTCAGTTGATCCATGTGTTTAATTTTCCTGGGTGTGAGTGCCATACGGCCTTTGGTGATCATGGCATAACCCATCGGCAACATGCCGGGTAGACGAAGCGGGAAATGTCTCAAGTAGTGACGTGAAGCCAGACCCAACTCATAACTGCGGCCGAACGTTTCCACCATATCAACAAACGTTTGTGAGAAATGCGGCGCGGTCGAGTCTTGATACAACTTCGCCTTAATCGCCATACTCTTGAGCGTGTACATCACATCCGCAATGTGCACCTCCTGCGGGCAACGCACCACGCAGTGATAACAGGAGACACAAATCCACGGTGTGTTGCTTCGCAACACTTCATCCCGCATGCCCGCCCGCAACATCGCGAACAACATGCGCGGTGTATGATCCATATCCTGCGCAACGGGGCAGGAACCGCCACACGTCCCACACTGGATGCACATCTCCAAATGCGAAACACCCGCCGTCTTCATGCTGACTTCATGCAATAGGGAAAGGTCTTCTTCGCGAGCCAACCCTGCTCTGACTCGTTCATCGGTCATCTGGGGCATACTCCCTCCTTTAAACACAGACCTGTCTCACCACCCTTGTTGGCATAACTGATGCGACATCAATGAAATCTACCCCACCTATCTTTATTGTTGCTCAATACTGGATAAAGTCGAGTATTGAATGTCATTGGCTTCCAATGCATATATTCCCATCCAATTTAGATGAAGATTGGATATTTCTTATTAATCAAAACGAGCCGGACTCTGTTGAGTTTGGCTCGCTTTGATCTGATCTTCACGTATAGTTCCAACAATTATTTTTCCGGCGCGCCAGCATCAATCCACTGCTTGACAATTGCAAGTTCGTCCTGCAAGAGTTTGGCAAAATGCTTGCCAGCACTCTGCACCTGGAACAGAAGACTGTTTTCCGAGTCGCCAGGCACGATCACCGGTCCATCATCACTGCCTTTCATGAGGCTCTGATAGGTCAGCAGGTTGAGGCCACCGCTTTCCAAGTCACCATGACAGGCTGAACATTTCGTTTCAAACAACGGTCCCACGTAATTATCATAAGTCGGCGCTCCGGTCAGCACAGGAATTTCAGGCGTTTCTGGTTCAGGCTCGGGAGGCAATTGGGCCTTCAATATCTCGCGTAGTGCAGGGGCGTCAAAACCGGCAAATGTATACACGTTGCCGTGGCAAGCCGAATTCGAACAAAAGGATGTGTTGCTGGTGCCACCCGGGTCATCCGTAACATGACAAGCAGAACAGGATTTGCCAAATGCCTGGTTGTGCAAACTAATCCAGTTCGGATTTAAATGTGACTCGGGTTCGGGTCCGCGGCTGATCTCGATGTTGGCAACGAAATCCTGCTGATCAGCAACGACCGGGATGGAATGGCAAAGATTGCATTCCAACCGAATGGCTTGATTGTCAGCATCAAGATGTTTGCCGTCGTGGCAACGGAAACAGCCGGGTGAGTCAACATGACCAACATTTGTGGGATGGGAATTCCAATCCACTTTCTGCTCAATGAAAACAGAGTCATTGTAGATCTTCTGTAATACTTTAATAGCATTATCAACTTCTCCGGAGTTCGTTCCATAGAATTCAGGATAGTAACTCTCATAGTAGTTCACCAAACCGGCAATTCCAGCCAGCGCTTGGGACTGGGAAGTATAATTACCTCTCAGAGCCTCAACGCCCTTTTTCCGAATTTCGGGAATGCTTTGGGATATTTGTCCAAGGGAGAGGGCGCGATCAAGCGACTCCTCAGGAGTATAGATACGATGTGTGATGCGGTTATGGCAGGTGATGCAATCCATCTGCTTAAGTGTGCCAGAATCTATATTGGCTGTATCAATTTCCGACTCGATATCTAGATAGTCAACGGTGGAGCCATCATCATTGACCACACGCACGAATGGGATGCTTTGCTCTTCAGTGTCAGTAGGATAATAGTAGACTTTATTCACAATGTGCCAGTGAATCCCGCGCCCCAGCCCCTCACGTTTTGCGCCACCACCAGTCTTCAACACAAGATAGATGGAATAAGGAGTGTTACTCTCATCATTATTGAAATGTGAAGCTACTCGCAGGCTGTCATCAGAGAACTTTTCAGGTGAATGGCACCTTTCACAAATTTCGGGAGCCGGTCGCATGTTTTTTACCCGGATGGGATATTCATATGTCTCAAAGGTCATGGCAACAATATGCCTGACATCACCAGCCTTTCGAAAGATCTGGTTTCCGATGAACTCGCGGCCGATATGACATTCCACGCAGGCTACGCGCGCATGTGGCGAGACTTGATAAGCGGCGTACTCAGGCGGCATTGTATGACAGGAAGTACCACAAAATACCGAGGAGTTTGTATAATCCCAGGCATAAGCGCCACCCACCAACAATGAAATGGTCAATAACCCCAATACGGAATAAGGCAGGATTAACAACCTGCGTGACGAACTGCGCGGAGGAAAGAAGAAGTTACGAACTTTGGCTAAGATATTTTTAATCACAATGATCACCTCAATTATTTTCTGCGCCTCCGGCAATCCAATCCAAAATTATCTGGATCTCATCTTGCGACATTCCCCCCAAAGGAGGCATGGTCTTGCCGTTCGAGCCTAAGAGAAATTGAATCAGGAGACTATTTTCTACATCACCTTCAATTATTACGGGAGCATTCTCTCCACTTGATATGACCGTCTCATACGAAGTCGCATCCCACCCTCCAAATTGTTTATCGGAGTTATGGCATACCTGGCACTGTGCCTGGAAGATCGGTAATACCTGTTCAGAAAAACTTCTCGGGGTACCGCTGGGCTGTAGTGCAGACACGACTGGAGTGGGAATGACAGCAGGCGGAGCCAGCGGGGGTAAGTCCGCAGGCGGGTTAGTTTCCCAACTACGGATAAAGGCAACCAGCGCATCAATTTCATCGGTACTCAACTCACCACCATTTATATCTTCGAATGGAGACATGCCAAAGTTAGGCTGTCCTTGCGAAATAATATTTCGTATCGTACCATCATCCCGGGTTTTCAAATACTCGGCTGAACTGATCGGCGCAATAATATCGCCTGCTAGCGTGGGATTAGGACCACCTTGCCCAAATTGACCATGACAGGCACTACAGTTCGCAACGAAAAGACGTTCACCAGTAGAGGCTCCCTCACCTTTGCTGATGGCGAATGTATATTTTACGAGCGCGTCAAGTTGCTCTACTGTGAGGATATCGCCCCAAACGGGCATGGTGACATGGGCGCCGCCCGTGTTAATGATCTTAATGGCGCTCTCTCTGTCTGGTGCAGTTGGCACTTTATCTCCATGACAGGTTGCGCAGTGTTGTCCAAAAAGTGTATCTGTGCCGGCTGGAGCCACTTTTGGATCAACCACATAAGCGGCTAATGCCACAACATTCGACTCGCTCAACGTTCCCTTCCAGGCGGGCATATCCAAATGCTGTCCGCCTTTGGCAACCAGAGCGCTCAATTCCTCTTCGTCCCCATTATATGCCACACCCTGACCGTGGCATCCGGAGCAATTCACTGTGAAAAGACGCCGACCATCTGGTGCAGCCAGGAAGTTGAGTAAAGCATTTTTTTCATCTGCAGAGAGGGTATTCTGCCAGTCAGCAATCTCGACTTCCACATGAGGCGGATAATTTTTCCCCTCATCAAAAACCCGTTGTAATTCCAAAGGATTGCTGGCTGCCTGGAGCGCGTTCGCGTGACAACTACTGCATTCGCGGGTAAACAGGACACTGCCACTGGGAGAAAGGACGAAGCCAACAAGGGCATCAATTTCATCGGTACTCAGATCTCCGCTCCATGCTGGCATACCCTGGTGATTACCGCTGGCAATGACCAGATGCAAATCCGTACCAGTGGGAACATCCATGCTTGGACCATGACAATTAGCACAGTTTCTGGCATATAGGGCGGCTGACTGGTCAACAACAACGGCCTCCAATGGAGGCGGCGATTCCACGACTGCCAAGTAAGTTAATGCGCCTATCCCAACCACAACCACCACTGCCGAAATGCTGGCAAAGGGCCGATTCATAAAATGGCGTTTCGGACTCTTATCAATAAAAGGCAGGACGAGCAAGAGCAAAATAAACAAGCCCGGCAGAACCATAGCCCCGATGACTTCCAATTTTCCTGGAAAATATTTAAGTAACTGGAACAGAAAGAGGAAATACCATTCCGGGCGGGGCGTATAGGATGTATCGTTTGGATTTGCCCTGGCTTCGACCGGCGCCCCAATAAAGTACGCAAGCGCCACCAGAACAATAAATACGATCAGGACTACAATCGTATCCTTAAAGATAATATCGGGAAAAAAGGGTACACCTTTTTCCTTGGCTTCCTTATATTTTTTATCGTAGTCTTTTTTCTCTTGTTCGTTCACGGCTTACTCCTCTTTCCTTGAAGGCACAGCTGTGATGCCAATGCGGATGACCAGATAAAGATGCATGAGTATCAGAGTCACTAAAGCCGCCGGCAATACCCAGATATGGGTGCCAAAAAAGCGCGCCAACGTCACTGCCGATAGTTCGTCCCCACCGCGAGCAATTCGTAACATCCACTCACCTACTACCGGGGCAACTCCGGCAATGTGGGTGCCAACAGTTGTTGCCCAGTAAGCCTTTTGATCCCATGGCAACAAGTAACCGGTAAAGCCAAAGCCAATCACAATCAGAAAAAGGAAAACACCTGTTATCCAGGTAGCCTCACGCGGATATTTGTAAGCGCCATAAAAGAACACGCGCAACAGATGCGCGGCTGTAACCACAACCATGGCGCTTGCGCCCCAGTGATGCAATCCCCGGATGAACCAGCCGGCAGGCAGTACAGTGGAAATGTAAACAACACTGTCATAGGCATGATCGGGCGTGGGAACGTAGTAGAGCGTTAGTAAAATTCCGGTGACAATTTGAATTATAGCTAAAAACAACGTGGCACTGCCCAATGTGTAAAACCAATTTACGTGGGGAATTTTTCGCAGGAAGATTGCCTCCCAAACAGCGCGCCAGCCAAACCGGTCATCCAGCCAATTTACAAGATTTAGGAACATATCAACCTCGCTTCACAAAAAGAATGCCGTCTTCAACCTTGCTCTCGAAACGATCAAGGGAACGAGGCGGAGGACCGGATACCACACTGCCATCTTTTGCAAAGACGCCATTGTGGCATGGGCAATAGAAACCATCTTTGTCAGCGACCCAACGCACCCTGCATCCCAAATGTGTGCAGATATTGGACATCACAACGAAATCGCGGCCATTCGTGGTCAATACGTAAACTGAGAATTCTTCTTCGGCATTGATCCAACCTGTTTGTTTTTCAATAACCGTCTTGAACAGGGAAGGAATATTCACCTCAACTTTATTCACCGACCCCACACGGATCCACTCGTCAGTCTCCTTTTGCAACGCAGGACCAATTACATAGGCGATTGCCGGCAAACCAATCGCCGCGCCAATCACTCCGCTAATAGCGGCAATGGTTGCCTTCATGAAATCTCGCCGACCCATCTTGCCTTCTTGAGATTTGTCCATAACTTGTTATTCCTTTCCGACAGATTTTCAAAAAAATTATTCGATGAGACCAAGCCCGGGAATTATTCTGCTTACTTTTCCAACGCGTCGGCATTGATCCATTCGATGACCTGCGCGAGTTCTTCAGGTGTTAACTGCCCAAGATGTCCGCCAGATTGTTGCACGATGACGAGGAGGCTCGTTGCGCCATCGCCTGGCAAAATGACCGCGCCAGACTTGCCGCCTTGCATTGCATCAGCATAAGTTGTGAGATTCAAGCCGGCCGTTGCGTTTGAGCCGTGACAGGCTGAACACTGTGTTTGGAAGATCGCGCCGATTGCATTATCCCACGTCAGGGATGAGGTAACGGCTGAGGGTGTTGAATCAGTTCCCGGCTCAGTCGGAAGCGGAGTTGGCGAAGCCGTCGGCAATGAGGTCGGTGTTTGAGTCGGCGCGGGAGTCGAAGTCTGCGGAACGTATACGACAATCGTTGGGATTTGTCTTTCAGTGGTGGTGAGTGCAGTTTTCTCAGCGTTGACAAATCCGTATAAGCCTCCGAGCATCACAATCGTTATCACCGCTGCGATGGGCAAATAAACTTGCTGGCGTTTGCGAAGTGCAACAGGTTCAACAGGACGTTCGGCGATGCCGGCTTTGATATCGGCAAGTTCAAGCGGATGTTCGTGGAGCATATCCTGTTCGCTCATTTTTCCGGTGAACATGGATTTATTGGAACTTTTGATGTGTACGCCATACATGTGCCAAATGATGATGGCGAGGACGGCAAGTACCGCCTCCCCACCATGCGCGGCTTTGGCGGCAGGGATGAATTCACCAGGCAAAAGCTTCACGGTGGTAAGCGGATTCCACATCATGAAGCCGGTGACGACCATGACGGCGGTGCCCCACACGAACGCCCAGTATTCCATTTTTTCTTCAAAGGTATAGCGTCCCATTTGTGGGAAGGTTTTGGCAAAACCCAAATTATATAGAAGAGCCTGTATACCATCCCTGGCGTCTTGCAGACTCGGTAACATACTCAGGCGCGTGCGGCGGACATAGGACATGTACCCAAAGACGATAAGATGCCAGACCGTACCAAGCATCATGACGATGGCGGCAGTATGGTGAATAACGCGCAAACTCTCAATGCCGCCGATCAGGTTGACAAAAGCAACTGAAAGACTTGCTGTGGGAAATTTTTGCGGCAAACCTGTAAGCGCAAGTGTGGTGAAGGAGAGCAACATCGCCAGGTGTTCGATGCGACGCGCCAGCGGGAAACGTTGATAGGAGTTGGCTTTAGCGCTCATTTGTGGGATGCTCCTTTTCCACGCAGACGGGGAACAATAAATCTACGATAGATATCGGTGAGGATATAAAAGATCATACCGCCGATAACGGCCGGGATGAAAATCTTATAGAAGAGGTTGACGTAATATACAAGCGGAAAGACCTGCGGACTCGGCTGATAATGGCTCAACCATGCGTCAGTGAAAGTTTCGGTCGTAGCATCCGGATGGCATTGCTGACATTTAATCAGCAGGTTTTTCTTGAAGGCAATGCCTGCGTTGGGATCATCCACTTTCGTAATACCGTGAATTCCATGACAATCTGTACACACCGGTTTGTTGGTGGGTTGGTCGGGGAAATTCTCTTCGAACATTTTCACAGTAGTGCCGTGAAAATCAGAGACGTATGTATTCAGCACATTGGTTGAGATGCCATACTTATCCATGATGGTCGCATCGGTATGACAATTCGCACATAGATAAGGCGTGCTGTTACGGAATGTGTTGGTGGTGGGATCGCCAATATTATGAACGCCATGGCAGTCGATACAAGTGGGAACGTCCTGGTTGCCTTCTTCGACAAGGGCTGAGCCATGAACACTTTCTTTATAGGTATCGTAAATTGTGCTGTGGCATTTGGCGCAGGTTTGTGGAATGGCCTGTTTTGCTTCAAACAAAAGTTCGCCTGTATCTTTATTGGTCAATCGGGTTTGCGTGTGTGGGTTATGACAATCTGTGCAAACCGCGGCGTTCATGTTGCCTGCGGCCCGGGCTGTCTGGTGAACACTATCGAACACTTTTTGATATTGTTCTGTATGACACTGCTGGCAGGTGGGATACATTTCAAGCGAGAAATCACGCGGGCTGCTGGCAGTCACTTCCGGATGCGGGAAGTCGGTGATGTTCGTGTGGCAATCGACACAAGCCACTTTTTCCTCGCCATGCACTGAGGCTGAAAATTTCTCCTGGTTGATTGTCAACGGGACAGGTTGTCCGCCGATATCGGTGGTCATTCCTTCCTTTTGATGGCATACCAGACAATCCTCATCGGTTAGGTTTTGCTCCTCAGCAAGCGGCGCGGCCGATACTGAATTTGCAGGCAGGGTAACAAGTATCAGAAGCAGAAAAACTCCCAGTGAAACACAGACCAACCCAAACGGACGCGCGTGGCGCTTAATCCATTTATTCATTGCACACTCCTGACAATAAGATCGCGTACTGCATCTACCCCAATTCTAAGGGGCGATGTCATGGCTGATTAGTGAAGAATATCATGGAAAATCCATGATTATGGAGAGGAATTATCGCAAAAGAAATTTTACTCCATTTTGCGCGGTTTCCAACAGACCTGCCCTAATAGGATAAATTTAGGAGAATTTTATGACATTCATCGCGGCGCTTCTCAGTAATCCTTAATCTCCCCATGTAAAATGAACTTGTAATGATATGGTGTTCAAAAGTTTGAAAAGGCTTGGAGGCAGAAATGAAAATCAATAAATTTGTTATCGGCGGCATGCTGATTTTGGGAGCAGTGGTCTTTTTGATCTGGTCGGCTACGGCATCAACTTCGGAATATTTTCTGACGATCGATGAGCTCAATGCAAAAGGATCCAGCATCGTGGATAAGAACCTGCGCGTCTCCGGGGCAGTGATCGGCGAGACTATCCAATATGACTCGCAATCGCTCACCCTCACATTTGAAGTTGCTCACGTTGCAGGCGATAATGCCCAGCTGGCAACCGAAGGCGGACTTGCAGAAGCCCTGCATCAAGCCGTTATGGATCCTTCACGTGAGCGCATGACAGTTGTTTACGTGGGCCCCCTGCCCGATCTACTGCGCCACGAGGCACAAGCGATTGTCACAGGTCATCTCGGTGCAGATGGCATCTTCTACGCCGATGAACTCCTACTCAAATGCCCGACTAAATATGAAGAAGCTGTTCCAGAACAGGTTGGATAAATATAAAACCCTAAAGATCTTGAAGAACTTTAGGGTTTTTACTCGAAGGAGATACCATGATCGCTGATTTTGGATTTGGCGTTTTAGTCGTATCATTTTTGGTGGCCTTGTACAGCGTCCTCGCCGCGATCTATGGCGAAGTTAAAAAATCCGCCGCGCTGGTGGAAAGTGCACGTCGCGCCATGTTACTCACCTGGCCCCTGCTTACATTAACTGCGGGCATTCTGATTTACTTGCTGGTCAACAACCATTTCGAAGTGCAGTTCGTTTACGAAGTGACCAGCCGTTCCATGCCCACTTATCTTAAAGTGACCGCCTGGTGGGGCGGACAAGCCGGTTCACTACTCTTCTGGTCATGGTTGATGTCGGCCTTCGCCTCATTAGTCACCCTTCGTAAATGGGATCGTGATCGTGAATTCCTACCCTGGGTAATCGTAGTGGCTTGCGTTACGATGGCTTTCTTTATTGGAATGAATGTCTTCTTTGAGAATCCGTTCGCGCAACTCTATCAAACCTTTGATGGGATCAACGCCTTCACCTTCCAGCCTGCGGATAGTATCCTCTTCACCCCTCCAGACGGACGTGGATTAAATCCGCTTCTGCGCCATCCCGGCATGGTCATTCATCCCCCGATGCTTTATCTTGGCTTCGTCTCTTTTGTTATTCCGTACGCGTTCGCAATGGCAGCATTGATCACAGGTCGCACTGATGACCGCTGGATCCGCATCACGCGCCGTTGGACGTTATGGGCCTGGCTCTTCCTCACCTTCGGATTGGTACTCGGCGGACGCTGGGCGTACGATGTGCTTGGCTGGGGCGGTTATTGGGGCTGGGACCCGGTTGAGATCGCGGCGTTCATGCCATGGCTCACGGGCACTGCATTTTTACATTCAGTGATGATCCAGGAAAAGCGCGGCATGTTGAAACACTGGAACATGTTGTTGATCATCTTAACCTATTCACTTGTCATCTTCGGAACATTCCTCACCCGTTCCGGTGTGCTTTCGTCAGTGCATGCGTTTGCGCAAAGTGCGATCGGTCCATTGTTCTTTACGTTCATCGGGCTGACTCTGATCACCTCTATCGCCCTTATTTTTTACCGGTGGAGTGCTTTGAAATCAGAAACGCAGATGACCTCCCTGCTTTCGCGCGAGGCTTTGTTCCTGCTCAATAATTTGTTGTTCATGAGCATATTGGTTGTGTGCTTTTGGGGCGTTATCTATCCATTGATCTCCGAATTGTTCACAGGACAAAAAGTAACAGTCGGTCCTCCGTTCTACGAACGCGCAACTGGACCACTCTGGGCCGCGCTCCTCTTCCTGATGGGCATTGCGCCTCTCTCCGCCTGGGGACACTCAACCGTGAAGACTTTGGGACGTGCAATCTGGAAACCCGCATTCGGCGCGATCATCATCACCATTGCGCTCTATATGTACTATACCCACAACATCTATGCGATCATTGGTTTCTTCCTGGTCGCGCTGGTGTTACTGGTTACGCTTTATGAATACTGGCGCGGCGCTTATGCACGCCAAAGAAACCAGGGCGAAAATATTTTTGTCGCTTTTTGGAATCTCACCGGGCGCAATCGTCGTCGCTACGGTGGCTATATTATCCACTTAAGCATCATGCTGATGGCGATTGGCATTCTGGGCATCGAGCTCTTCCAAACAGAAACCCAGGGTACGGTTTCAGCGGGCAATTCGATAGACATTGCCGGTTATACCGTTCAATATAAAGAAGTGGCTACGTGGGATGATGCTCCCAAAGGCGTGAGCTATACACGCGCGGTCGTGGATATTTATAAGAACGGCATTTATCTCGGTGAACTGCACCCACGCAAGGACTACTACTTTGACTCGCAACAGAACATGACCATCCCCGGTAACCGTTCGACGATGAAGGATGATCTTTACGTCCTGCTTGTGGACTGGCAACCCATTTCCTCCGAAGGCGCGACATTTAAGATTTATGTCAACCCACTCGTCAATTGGCTATGGATGGGAAGTCTGCTCTTTATGGTCGGGATCGTGATTGCAGCCTTGCCAGATAAAGACCCCGAGCATGTAGTAGTGCGGGAAGGTAAAAGATTACCACAGACCAGCGCGGCAGATTAGTTAGAAAGTAATTGGTAAATGGTAATTGACAAGGAACAAAATGACCACGATCCACAACGCAACAAATTTACGAATTACAAATTATAGCGAAGTTTCCCTTTGGGACAAATTACTGCCGGCGATCCTCATTGCTTTGACATTCACACTTATTTTTAGCACTCTCGCCTTTGCGCAAAGCCCCACCCCCACCGATGACGATGTGAACAAGATCGCCAAGCAGTTATATTGTCCGGTTTGCGAAAGTACACCCTTGGACGTATGCCCCACCGAGGCCTGTCGTCAATGGCGTGAGGTTATCCGCACCATGCTGGCGGATGGCAAAAGCGAAGCCGAGATCAAACAACACTTTGTGACTCAATATGGCGTGCGTGTGTTGAACGTGCCGCCCAATCCCTGGGCTAATTATCTTGTGCCTGGTGTCGCGATCCTGCTTGGAACGTTGATGCTCGTGCGCGGTTTTCAGTTATGGAAAAGGCCGCTCGTAGCCGAATCAGCTTCGGCTGGCTCGAAGCGTGAGGCGCAGCCAATCCAGCAGGATGAATACATCCAAAAGATGGAAGAGGAATTAAGAAAAAGAAAATGACAGAATCAACCCCTCAACGCCGCGGCGCTCCACTTTGGGCGCAGATCATTGTCTGGGTATTTTTAGTTGGCTTGCTGGTCATTGTCGCCATGGGCCTGCGGCGCGCGCAACAAGGCACCGTGCAACCCGGACAGGTGATCGATAATTTCAAGTTGACTTTGTTCAGCGGCTATGAATATGAAGGCAAGACCGAAGTGACCATGAATGAACTGCGCGGCAATATCGTTGTGATAAATTTTTGGGCTTCATGGTGCAAACCCTGCGAACAGGAAGCCACCGAATTGCAACAAGCCTGGGAGATTTATGGGCCCACGGGCGAAGTTGTTTTCATCGGCGCAGATTATGTCGATACCGAACCCGAAGCGCGTGTGTATTTGAAAAAGTTCGGCATCACCTTCCCGAACGGACCTGACCTGGCGACGAAGATCTCGCAATACTTTCGCATCAAGGGTGTGCCCGAAACTTATTTTATAGACCGCGAAGGTGTTTTGCAATTTGTGCAGGTCGGTCCTTTCGCATCCCTGCAACAGTTTCAAAGTATTATCGACCCCATGCTCTCGAACTAGAGGGACCTCATGCAAATCGTTTCCATTTTCTTTACGCTCGGCATCTTGATCCTTGTTGGGATCTTCCTGTATGCGCCTTTTCTTGAACGCCGCGCCCGCCGCGTGACTGTGGAGGAGCATGAAACCTCCACCCTGCTGGCAGAACGTGAACGCGTCCTCAATTCATTGCAGGAACTTGAAAGCGATTACCAACTCGGCAAAGTTCCCGATGAGGATTATCCAACCCAACGCGCCAACCTTTTACAAAAAGGTGCGGATGTTCTTAGAAAACTCGATGATCTTGCGCCGCAGACAAAACTCGATGATAAAGATGTAAAAATCGAACGCGCACTCGCATCGCGTCGCAAAAAAAACTCTGGCAAAAAAATCACGGACGATGATATCGAATCTATGATCTCTTCGCGTCGCAAGGGACGCAAATCCAAATCCGCTGGCTTCTGCCCGAAATGCGGCAAGCCTGTAATGGCTTCGGATAAATTCTGTCCATCCTGCGGTAAGGCGCTTTCATAGTTCGTACTGCATATTACGTAATACAAATTAAGCAAAACGCAAGATTCTCAATGGAATAATATCAATGAAATTTCGCATCGCATCACTTATCATACTCACTACTCTTCTATCAGCCTGCAACCTCACACTGGCGGAGGATGTCACGCCGCCTCCCGGCTACATTCCTCCAACACCCCTGCCAACCCTGGCGGCATATCCCGCGCATGCGCCGAGCGTTGAAAATGGCGCGGCGATCTATATTGAAAAATGTTCCCCGTGTCACGGTGAAACCGGTTTGGGTGACGGCGAACAAGGCATTCAACTTGGCGTCACAGTGCGCGCCTTTGGTCTGCCTGAAATCGCACGTCCCGCTTCGCCCGCGCAATATTACACTGCTGTCACACGCGGCAACATCGAACGCTTCATGCCGCCATTTGCAAGCCTCAACGACCAGCAGCGTTGGGACGTGGTTTCATATGTTCTAACTTTGCACACTACACCCGAACAAATTGCAAAAGGCAGGGAACTTTTTGAAGCCAAATGCGACTGCTCCACTGACTTCTTCAAGAATCAAGAGAAGATGTCTGCCATGAGCGCGGTGGAATTGGCGCGCTTGATCCGTAATGGCAGTGATGAGTTGCCTGCATTCGGAGCCAATTTTAGTGACGACGACTTGTGGGCGGTCGCGGCTTACTTGCGGACTCTTTCCTTCAACACTGCGCCTCTCGCGCAAGCGACAGTTGCTCCTGTCACTCAAACCTCCGTCGCGTCTGACGCGGGAACGCCATCCGCTGAGGGAACGCCCATTGGCACAGTGCAAGCCGCGGCTGAGGGTGCGGAGACGCAAGTCATCCAGAAGGGGTTCGGCACGATCAGCGGAACCGTTGAAAATAAAAGCGGCGGGGAGTTGCCGCCTGATCTAAGGATCACATTACGCGGTTACGATCACGGTGGTGCGGATCCAAGTGCGGGTCCTCAGGAAATATTGACACAGCCCGGCATCGCTAATGCGGATGGAACGTTTAGTTTCGAGAATATTGAACTGCCCGAAGGACGCATCTTTCTGGTTGACGCGGATTACAGCGGCATTAACCTGCAATCAGATTTTGTCATCGTGGAAGCCGGGCAGACTTCACTCACAGTGCCTCCAATTTTTTTGTATGAATTAACGAAGGATAGCTCCTCGCTTGTGATCGATGAATTGCATCTGTTCATTCAACCAAAGGCTGATGCGGCTTATGAAGTTCTGGCGCTGTATAACTTCCGCAACGCAGGTGATACCGTGGTCGTGGTGGAAATGGCGGAACAGCAGGAGATCCCCTTCCTCAAGTTCCCAGGCGGTTCAGAAGGAATCGGCTACGAAGCTGTTCAGGATAGCGCACCCTTCATCAGTATGGACAGCGGGTTTGCCCTGGCACCCAATGCACAGCCTTATGGCATTTTGGCATTTTCGTCGGTCGCAAAACAGGAAGAGACCACGGTCACTCAGGAGTTTTCCTTACCAGCATCAGTGGTACGCATCTTCATACCGGATGGGATGGATGTGAAAGGTGACAATATCACAGCCGATAGTCCCCAGGATATTCAGGGCGTTGTTTATCAATCCTATCTGGCGAATGATATTAAGGCTGGCGGGGCGTTGACCTTCAAGCTAACCGGCGCGCCAAAAGTCGCTGAGGCTACTGACACGAACACAACAACATCCTCAAACAATACGATTCTGATCGGAGCGGGCGGCTTGGGTCTGGCGCTAATCGTTGCAGGTGTATGGATGTATTGGCGTGACCGCAACCGTGTGCAGGAAACTGATGAAGAAGATGATGACAATGAAGAGGAGGAATTTGAATCCCCCGAAGAAGTGATGGATGCCATCCTCGCGCTCGACGACCTGTATCGCGCCAGGAAGATTTCGGAAGAGGCCTATCAAAAGCGGCGCACCGAGTTGAAAGAGATTTTGAAGGAAATGATGTAACGCGTAGGGGCGGGGTCCTCCCGCCCATGAACGGGGCGAGAAAACCTCGCCCCTGCGCCACACACAACAACCATGATCACCGTCAAAAAACTTGTCAAACGCTTTGGTCTCAAAGCCATCCTGCGCGGCCTGGACTTTGAAGTTCAACCGGGTGAGTTCGTTGCGTTGCTAGGTCCGAATGGCGCGGGGAAGACGACCTTCCTGCGGATTCTATCCTCCTTATCGCGCCCGTCATTGGGTGAGGTGCATGTGGCAGGCTATCGTTTACCCAATGAAGCGGCACAAGTCCGCGCAAGATTGGGAGTCGTTTCACATCTCCCCCTCCTTTACGGAGATCTGACTGCGGACGAAAACCTGCGTTTCTATGCGCGCATGTACAACATTCCAAATCAAGATCTACGAATTACCGAAGTCCTTGAAATGGTCGGGCTTGAAACCCGCCGCCGCGACCTTGTTCGCACCTTCTCACGCGGTATGCAACAGCGTCTCGCCATTGGGCGCGCGGTGTTACACGATCCGGAAGTGATTCTCTTCGATGAACCCTATACAGGTTTGGATCAAGACGCATCAGCCATGCTCGATGAAGTATTAAAGACTGTCGCCGCACAGGGACGGACGGTTGTGATGACATCCCATGATCTTGCCCGCGCGGAAGAACTCGCCACGCGTTTCGATATCCTCTCACGCGGCGTGATCGCGGCTTCGATGACCCGCAAGCAATTGAAAAAAAGCAATTTGCTCACATTCTATAAACAGGCACTGGCGGGTTGATATGGCTGTCAAATCCACGAACATCGTCCAAGCCAGAAGCAGTCAGCGGCCAGCGGTCAACAGCCAGTCATCTGGCAATTTCATAAAGGCAGTTTCTGCTGTTGTATGGAAAGATTTACAGGCGGAGTTTCGTTCACGTGAGCTATTCTCGGCGATGCTGGTCTTTTCGTTGCTCATCATTTTGATCTTTAACTTCGCCCTCGAACTGGATATCAAAACGCGGCAATCTGTTACAGCCGGTGTGCTTTGGGCGACCTTCGCTTTCGCAGGCACGCTTGGACTCAATCGCTCGATGGCAATCGAAAAAGACCGTGGTTGTTTGGATGGTTTGTTACTTGCCCCGGTTGACCGCTCAGCCATCTATTTCGGAAAAGTTATCAGCAATCTCGCTTTCATGCTGATCGTGGAAGTGATCATCCTGCCGGTGTACAGCGTGCTCTACAACATCAACCTGTTTCAACCCGGTTTGTTGCTGGTCATTCTACTGGGTTCAATTGGATACGCGGGTGTCGGCACGTTACTCTCTGCGATGGCTGTGCAGACCCGCACGCGCGACATCCTGCTCCCCATCCTTTTGTTCCCGGTCATCATTCCGGTTTTGCTGGCGGCGGTCAAAGCCAGCAGTGGATTCCTGGAAGGCGCTGAATTCTCCGAGATCCTTTTACCGCTCAATATTCTGATCGTATACGATATTATTTTTATCTCGCTTGCGTTCATGTTTTTTGAAAACGTTGTTGAAGAATAGACCTCTTACATAGGTACGTACGACCAGCTATAGAGCACGGCGAGACCTTTGAGAACGAACTCTTAAAACTCATTTTCTCTGTGTTCTCGGTGGCGAAGGGACTTTCGCAATAGATTTAATAACAAAAATAGTTAGGAGCAACCATGCAATCCAAACCCGCTTTACTGAAAATTTTTGATGTGCTTGCCATTGTACTGCTGGGCGTTTCGACATACTTTGCACTCGTCAAAGCCCCCACCGAACTGGTGATGGGCAATGTGCAACGCGTATTTTATTTCCACATTGGCACCGCGTGGACAGCCCTGATCGGCTTTCTGTTCACCGCCGTGCTCAGCCTTATTTATCTATTCACCAAAGACCTGAAATGGGATCGTTTTCAAGTCGCGGCTATCGAAGTGAGCCTCGTGTTCTTCTTCATCACCATCGCGCTGGGCTCCATTTGGGCTCGGCCTGCCTGGAATACCTGGTGGACGTGGGACCCGCGCCTCACCACTGCCGCCATCACCGAGTTGATCTATATTGCCTACTTCATGTTGCGTCAGGGCATTGACGACCCCGACCGCCGCGCCCGCTTCGGCGCAGTCTATGCGTTGATCGGCGGTATCAGCGCCCCCATGACTTTTTTTGCGATCCGCTTATATCGCACGATCCATCCGGTTGTCATCGCTGGGGGTAACCCGGAAGCTCAGGGCGGCTTTAGCATGACCTCTGATATGCTCACCGCAATGTTCGTCGCCCTGATCGCCTTCTCGGTCATCTTCATTGACCTGTATTGGAACCGCATTCGCCTTGGCAATTTGGAAGACCAGGTCGAACAGTTAAAATTAAAAGTAACCATGTAAAGGGAGACGAAAATGTTCTTACAAGAAGCCACCGCAAACACAGACGGTTACATGATCGCCGGATACGCAGTCGCTTTCATCGTGATGGCGCTCTATGTCGCCAGCATCTATATCCGTAGCCGCAACCTGAACCGCGACCTGACCATCCTTGAAGAAATGGATAAGCCAGCCGAAATCAACGAGCCAAAATTCAGGGCTAAGCAAACGGTTAAAACTGTAACCAAAAGGGGTGGCAAAAAGTAGTCTTTATGAATGAGAGTCCGCTATAATGTGAGCGGACTTCTTTTTTATGCGACGCAACAAAGGGACTCGGATAACGCGTGGACTCCTGCTCTTAACGCTGGGACTATTTCTGGCGTTGGCAGGCAGCGCTTTCGCGTCCTACTCACAAGGAGTTGCAGCGCCGTCCTATGTTCCGCCCGGCCCCGATAGATTCTCCGTCGTCACCGTTGAATACACAAAATATTTCTGGTGGCTGCTCGAATGGGACGGGAATGGCACCCCAATCTGCAAGGTCGAGGTGGATCATGAAGGTGTGCCCACCCCGGGGGATGTGTATGTGGATTGCGGCGAGGAAATCTATGATGTATGGGTGGAGCAAAAACCATGCGCTGAGTTTGATATCCGGTTGTGTGAGGGGGTTTATGTTGTCCTGATCGGAAGTGAACCCGCGACGAAGGAGATTTCCACACAACTTGCCGCGCCGGTCATTCAAGTGACTTTGGAAAATTGCAGCCCCGTTTATACATCATCCACAAGTATATGTGAGACCGACCCGATTTTGGTATTAACCGGACTCGAACCGATTCCTGGATATACGATCACGGGTATAGAGGGCCTGTATGAGACCCAACCATTCAACTGCGCAGCGATCTGTAGACTGCGACTGCCTGTCACCGATGAAGACGGTTTTATAATTCAATTCTGGGCGTATTCAAGTTATGGCGATAGCAGTGAAGTTTTCGATGCGTTAGTGCGCGTGGCACAAACCGACCAAGGTAATCCTGATCAATCATCCTGGTATGTGGATGTACTAAGCGATCAGTGGGTTGGTGTGCCACTTGCCAGTTGCGTAGCAGATTGGGGTATCCTGCCTCCCATCGGTGGTCCGGCTGGATGGTTAAGCACACCGACACAAAGTGAATCTCTTGGCACCGATATTCCTTATAGTTATCTCGCCGCAAACCTGATTCGCGCCGGAGTTGTGGATGCGAGCTCCTGCGCGGATGGCGGCATGTTAAGTGAACCCTTCGAGGGCGCGTCGGCTTGCGGTATGGATGTCGCTCGCATTGCGGTTACAGAATGGCAGAATCAGTTCGATGAGTTGATCTTGAATGTGGCGAAAGATTCAGGTGTGCCCGCCCACTTGTTGAAAAATCTTTTCGCGAAAGAAAGTCAGTTTTGGCCCGGAGCAAGTTTGAAAAGCGACGTGGGGCTGGGTCAACTCACTGAACAAGGTGCGGATACAACGCTGATGTGGAATCCGCCTTTCTTTTATCAGTTCTGTCCATTGGTGATGGATTCGAATGAGTGTAAAAAAGGTTATTTAGGGTTAGACGAAGAACAAAAGGAATATGCGCGGCTGGCTCTGATCAGCGCCGTTAATGCGAACTGTGAAGATTGTCCGTTGGGGATTGACATCGAACGCGCAAATTTCAGCATCACAGTCTTCGCGCAAACATTACTTGCCAACTGCGGGCAGGCTGGTCAACTAGTCAAGAATTTCACCGGCGGCGCGGCCGGAAAATCAGCAACATATGAAGATCTGTGGAAATTAACGTTGGTCAATTACAATGCCGGGCCCGGATGTCTGGGTGATGCACTGGATGCGACCACCATCGCGAAGCAGGAGCTGACCTGGGAAAATATTTCCACCCACTTCTCCCCCGCTTGCGAAGCGGCAGTAGGATACGTGAATGATATAAGCAAGTAATAAACCAATATTTATCAGATCCAAAGCCAGTCGATCTTTCGGCTGGCTTTTTGTTTTCTGAACATCATCATCACCAAATATCAATAAAATCTCACTTCACGATAAGTAATGCTTATTCATAAGTAAATCGAATAGGTGCGTATTACTTCCATCACTGACGATACTAAGGGGAATAAACGAAAATCAAACATGAAAAACCAGATCATAGAGGATAAACGTGAAATCAAAACTTGTTAGTACACTTGTTGTTATAGTTTTCATTCTCTCAGCCTGTGTACCTGCCAGAACTCTCTCCGTCATAGCGGCAGAGTCGCCCGTTGAAATAGAAGCAATCGTCGAGTTACAGCCTAAGGCGGATGAATGTCTCGCTTGTCACATCGATAAGCAGCGCCTGATCGATACAGCCAAACCAGAGGTAGTGGCTGAGAAAGAATCGACGGGAGCTGGCTGAGGTGGCGAGGTGGCTCCGTTGGAGCCCTGGCAGAAAGTCCTTGTAAACCGAGATGATTTCCTTGCCGACCCGCACGGGCAACTGGCTTGCACCATGTGCCATGGCGGCGACAAAACTTCAAACAACAAGGAAACCGCGCACAGTGGAATGATCATTGATCCAAGTGCGCTTCCGGAGAGAGTTTGCGACGGTTGCCATTCTCAAACCGCAATGTCTGGAACAGGGCTGCATTCCACGTTGGCTGGTTACTGGACAACTCTTGAAGAGCGCGGCGCATCCCAGCCCGAATACGATGCGACTCGAATTGAAATTCTGATGGCAACATACGATAAACATTGCGGAACCTGCCATACAAATTGCGGTGACTGTCATTATTTCCCGCCCAATACCGAAGAGGGGACAATCCTCGTGAAGCAAGATGTTGTAAATGAAAAACTTTCACGGGTGGATCATCTGGCGGAAATTGAAGTCATGCGCGCTGCACCTGATCAGGAAGCCATGCACACGATGTTCGGCAATCATTGTTCAACGTGCCATGCAAGTTGCGGCGATTGTCACATCAGCCAACCGAACAATGTGGGCGGCGGTTTTGTTCAAGGGCATGTAATTATGAAGACACCTTCCATGACGCAAAACTGCACTGCCTGTCATGGAAGCCGTGTAGGCAGCGAATATCTTGGCAAGCATGAAGAAATTCCGGGGGATGCACATTTTCGTCTTGAGCGCATGAATTGTATCGATTGCCATACTGGCGCCGAGATGCACAGCCCGGGAACAGTCTGTACACAATGCCACACCGAAGACGAGGGTGTTGAAAAAACGCAGGAGGCTCACCGTTACGCAGGTGAACAGACTCCCTCCTGCGAATCCTGTCATCCCGAAATGGGAGCGTGGAATGATGTCAATCAGAACCATCTCCTTCATAAGTATAAATTAGCCTGTCAGGTTTGTCATTCGGTCTCTTATACAAGTTGTGATGGTTGTCATGTGGAAATCAGCGACAAGACAGGTAATCCCTTCTATGAGACCGAGGGAGATTATTTGTCCTTCTTCATCGGTAAGAATCCTGACTCAAATTATCATCGGCCTTACGAATATGTTGTCCTACGCCATGTTCCTGCGTCTGCGGATGCATATAGTTTTTATGGTCAGGACCTTCTTCCGACCTTTAATCTAAAACCCACCTGGGTCTATTCCACACCCCACAATATTCAGAAGGAAACACCTCAAAATAAAACTTGCAATGCCTGTCATGGCAATGCCGATATATTTTTGACCGTCGATAAGGTAAAACCTGAGGAGGTGCAAGCGAACCAAGATGTGATTGTCGATCAAATTCCGGCTCAAGTTGAAGAGCCCACCACCCCACAATAATCTAAGGAGAATTGAGAAATGAACAAGAAACTGTACTTGCCATTCGTTTTGTTACTGACCCTCGGCATGCTCTTGGGAGCCTGCGGGTCACCAGCTCCGGTTGAAGAAGCTGTTGTAACCGAAGCCCCGGTCGTCGAAGCACCCGTTGTAACGGAAGAACCTGTCGCACTGGATTACTCGGCATTGCTCATTGAGTTTTGGGCATCCACCCCTGCTGACAAGGGCTATAGCTCTGTCAAGGCAACTGCGCTAAATGAAGAGCTTGCCACGGCTGCACCCTTCCTTGTAGATGTACGCGAAACCGCTGAACTTGAAGCCAACGGTTATATCGAAGGCGCGATCAATCTTCCGATCCGTACTCTGCTCCAAAATCTGGATAAACTCCCCGGGTTGGATGAGCCCATTGTGATCTACTGCGCCTCCGGTCATCGTGGCGGCGTCGGCATGATGGCACTCAAGATGCTGGGCTACACCAATGTTCGTAACTTGAACGGCGGTCTCAATGGCTGGCTCAAGGCTGAACTGCCTGTTGTAACTGGAAGCCTGCCCGATGCTGCGACAGCAATCAGCACACCCATCGTTGAGAATGAAGCGCTCTTCACATCCCTCAATGATTTCCTGACCAACATGCCGGAAGGCTTCTATTCCGTCAAAGCTGATGTTGCTGCGACAATGCTTTCCGAAAAATCGCCAATGATCATCGACGTTCGAAGTCAGGCAGAATACGATAAGGATGGTTATATTGAAGGCGCAACCCTGATCCCGTTCTCTGATTTTCTGGGCAATTTAGATAAGTTACCCGCCGAGAAAGATGCTCCCGTTTTGGTGTACTGTGCCTCTGGACATCGCGGCGGCATGGTAATGATGGCTTTGCGCCTACTCGGCTATACCGATGTTGTGAATCTGAACGGCGGTCTGAATGCCTGGAAAGCTGCCAGCATGCCCGTTGCCGGTTATGTAGATTGGGCAACAGTTATGGGTGAGTTCGTCACCACCCTGCCAGCCGATCAGGGCTTCTATAGCATCAAAACCGACGGTCTCAATACACTACTGGCTGAACAACCTGTCTTCCTTGTGGATGTCCGGGAAACATCCGAAATAGAATCAACTGGCTACATTAAAGGCGCCATCAACATCCCGATCCGCGAACTGCTCAAGAATCTTGATAAACTTCCCGCCAAGGATCAGAAGATCGTGATCTACTGCGGCTCCGGTCATCGTGGCGCTTTGGGTATGTTTGCCCTGCGGATGCTCGGCTACACAAACGTGGTTAACTTGAACGGTGGCACCGGCGCTTGGACAAAAGCGAGTCTGGCCTTTGAACCTGGGTTGCCCGCTACCCCCGAAGTTTTATCCACACCTGAAGTGGACGCGGCCAGATTTGCCCCCCTGGATGCATACTTAACCGCTTTGCCCGATGGCTTCAATGCGATCAAAGCACCTGATCTAAACGCCGAACTGACTGGAGCAACCACCCCATTCATCCTCGATGTTCGCACAGTGGACGAATTCAACAAAGGCTTCATTAATGGCGCCATCAATATTAACGTCACTGATGTGCCTGTCAACCTGGCGCAATTACCCACTGACAAAGCCGCACCGATTGTGGTACTCTGCCAATCCGGTCATCGCGGAGCGCTGGTGCAAATGTATCTGCAATTCCTCGGTTATACCAACGTCCGCAATTTGGGCGGCGGCATGAACGGCTGGATCAACGCCGAACTACCCGTAACTATCGCTGGATAACAATTCACCGTATAACATCGTCCCGAAGGCTGAGGGAATTCATAAAATCCTTCACAAGAGCGCCTTCGGGACGTTTACTTTCTTGGGTGATTTACCCCATACGCTAACGTGCAAATATTGACATTTTTCACTGGTCACACTTATGACTAACGCTTATTCTTATATCAACGATTCATCAGCGTTCCTTATCACGGAGAGGAAAATGGTCGAACTTTCTGCATTGCGCGTTTTTCTGGTTGCCGCCGAAGAACGGAATTTTAGTAAAGCCGCCAAACGGCTGCATATGTCACAATCTGCGATCAGCCAGAACATCCAAAGCATCGAGCGGGCTTACAAGATTGATCTGTTCAACCGGCATGGCAGGACAGTTGAACTCAGCGAAGCCGGGCAAAACATCCTGCCCATGGTCAGAGAGGTGTTACTCGCCGCACGCCTGCTCGAGGACGGCTTGCAGGATGTCAATAGCCAGGTGGGCGGGGAATTATTAATTGGTTGTTCCACGTCGGCCGGTAAATACATCCTCCCCACCTTGCTGGCTGAGTTTCAACACGATTACCCGGCCGTGCACCCGCGCGTCAAGATCATCAGCCGCGACTCGGTGATGGATAGACTCCTCAACCGCCTCATCCCGATCGGTATTTCCAGCCGCCGCATCGAACATCACGACATCGAATCAGTTCCACTCTTTGATGACCGCATCATCCTGATCGTACATCCTGACCATCCCTGGGCAATGTATGGGCGGGCTTTCCCATCCGATATATTGGATCAACCTTTCATTACACGTGAGGATACTTCCGGTACCTGTGAAACGGTGATGGAAGGTCTCAAGCCGCAAAACATCACCATTGATAACTTCAACGTGGTGATGGAGTTTGGCAACACCGAAGCCATCGAGATGGCTGTAGAGCGCGGCGTCGGCATTGCCTTTGTCTCTGAAATGGTAGCAGCACGCGGACTCGCTCTGGGCCGCGTCAAAAAAGTGGAAGTGGAAGGCTTGGACCTGCGCAGAAAAATATACATGGCACGTCATATCGGCTCCCTCTTTACCCGCGCCCAATCTCTGTTTTGGGAATTCGCAAAATCACAATATGAAAATTTGAACAACGAGATCTGGAACAGTCTGGTGAGCTTTGATACAACACAATAACTTGTGCTAAACTAAAGACATGCTGTCTCTGCATACCCGGTAACCAATCTAGCAATCCTCTTGCTTGCAAGGAGATTGCTTATCGTTTAATCATGCCAGAATAACACCCCATTCTCTGGAGGCACTTATGCTCAGCATCATCGAAAAGATCCTCTTTGCAATTGCAACCGTCGTCTCATTATATTTCACATACCGCGGCGTGATGCGGATTGCCAGTCACATTTCGAGCGGACAGGGGAAAATAGACTGGTCGCTTTTTCCAAAACGGATCGCTGATCTCATTATAAAAACCGTTTTCTTCCAACCTGTTTTTCGGCTGCGGTTTTTGCCAAGCCTTTTGCATGGCTTCATCGGCTGGGGATTTTTTACTTACCTGCTGATTAACCTTACCGATCTAATCTATGGATACACCGATTTCAAACTCCTGTATCATCTGGGTTTATTTGGTGATGTATATCGCCTGCTTGCAGATTTTATGGGGCTGGCAATCATGGTGGGAATGGCTTCACTGTCGTTCCGTCGTTATGTGCTCAAGCCCGCCACACTTTCCACGCGGGATACAACCTTATTGAATCCCAAAGCGCGCACAGGAATTTTGCTCGATTCAGCCATCGTCACAACCGCATTTTTTACACACAACTTCATGCGGATGTTGGAAGAGTCTTTTCACCTGGCAGGGCAAGGAAAAACTGACAGTTGGCAACCAGCCATTTCAGCGGTATCAGGCTTATGGTCCAGTTGGGACGCGGGTGCAATCGTCATCGGTGAACATGTCGCGTGGTGGATATCCATTGGCGTCGTGGTGGCATTCCTCCCCTATTTCTCTTATTCAAAACATATTCATATATTCTTTGCTCCACTTAATTTTGCATTGAAGCCTGAACGCAAATCCATCGGACAATTAAGCTACATCAATCTCGATGACCAATCCATCGAACAATTCGGCGCGGCGAAGATGAAGGATTTGGGCTGGGAACAGATCATGGACAGTTATGCGTGCATCCAATGTTTTCGTTGTCAGGAGGTTTGCCCGGCATACAACACTGGCAAAATATTATCGCCCGCCGCGTTGGAAATCAATAAACGTTATCACCTGAAAGATGGCACGACGGATGTGCCGATGCTGAATATGATCTCTGAAGAAGCCGTGTGGGCTTGTACAAGTTGCGGCGCGTGCGTGGATATTTGCCCGGTTGGCAATGAACCAATGCGCGACATTCTGGATATTCGCCGAAATCTTTCGATGATGGAAAGCTCTTTCCCCAAACAATTGGAGACTGCGTTCAAAGGCATGGAACGCAATCAGAACCCCTGGAATGTTTCGCAAGCGGACCGTATGAAATGGGCGGAGGGTATGAGCGTGCCAACGATCGAACAAAATGCTGAACCTGAAATTCTATGGTGGGTCGGTTGCGCCCCTGCCACCGATGCGCGTGCCCAAAAGACCGCGCAAGCCTTTGCCAAAATTTTGAACGCAGCAGGAGTCAATTACGCGGTACTTGGCAGGAACGAAGCCTGCACCGGCGATTCCGCTCGCCGCGCAGGGCGTGAGGATATTTTCTTTGGGCTGGCTTCACAGAATGTTGAAATACTCAATGAGGTCTCACCGAAACGAATCGTCACAACCTGCCCGCATTGTTTGCATACGATCAAGAATGAATATCCCGCCTTCGGTGGAAATTATCAGGTCATTCATCATACACAGTTGATCAATGAGTTGGTAGGCGCGGGGAAGATCAGTTTGGAAGTGAGCAGTGATCAGTATTCAGTGACATTTCATGATCCTTGTTATTTGGGGCGACATAATAAGATCACTGATGCGCCGCGCGATGCCTTGAAATCCACAGGCGCGTTGACAATTGAAATGCCGCGCAATGGAGCCAAGTCCTTTTGCTGTGGTGCGGGCGGCGCACAAATGTGGAAGGAAGAAGAGAATGGCACGACACGCGTCAACAATGCCCGTTTTGCAGAAGCCAAAGCGACCGGCGCAAATACAGTGGCAGTGGGCTGTCCATTCTGCTTGTCCATGCTAACGGATGCATCCAAAGCGGACGGCGGCGAGATCCAGGTGAAGGATATAGCCGAGTTGGTCGCTGAACGGATGAAATAACCAGCAGAATCTAACGAGTGATCAAATATGTCCACCTGCCAAAACATGGGTGACTATTTATTTATTGACGTCGACGAACCTTATTCGCTGAAATTATTTCTATCCACCATCCACGAGGTTGCAGATCATTGCCGGAAAGAAAACCTGAACAGGGTATTGATCGATTTAAGAAAAATGGAAGGCAGTCCCAACGTCTTTGACCGCTATGAGGTCGGTATCGAAATCGTCAAGGCATGGGGGGCGAGAATTAAAGTGGCTGTCATCGCAAGACCGAGCATACTAAACCGTATGACAGAGAATACAGCCGTCAATCGCGGCGCAAAGTTACTGGCAACCTCTGAGATGGAGGATGCACTAAAATGGCTTGAAGTGGAAAACAGAAATGACAACAATGGAGGCTGAATAATGCCCGACTTGAATACTAAATTTGGACGCTTAGCGAAGAAACATCTCAAGGGCGAATACTTCATCTGGCTGACCACAGTGGACTCAGCTGGCACGCCCCAGCCGCGCCCGGTTTGGTTCATTTGGGAGAACGACACGATCTTGATCTTTAGTCAGGCAAAAGCTTATAAGTTAAAACACATTCGCAAGAATCCGAACGTGGCATTGAACTTCAATACCGAAGACGTGGAGGGAGATAAACGACTCATCATTTTTACCGGTAAAGCAAAGATCGACAGGAAATGTCCACCTGCCGATAAGATCCCTGCTTATATGCGAAAATACAAAAGCGGGATCATCGGCTTGAAAATGACAGCCAAACAATTTGCGAAGGAGTATTCAGTTGCGATTCAGATTACTCCCACAAATCTGCGCGGTTGGGAGTAAAATCACGTACCCAACAGAGGAGGCTGAAATGAAAGACACTGTCAAGACCCTTCACCCGGATAAGAAACAGGGTGTGAATATCAGTAGGGAAAAATATGAAATTATTCGCAAATTGATCCTGTCAACACTGCGCACCCAAAAAGAAATAACATTTATGAATTTATCCCGCGCGGTCGAAAAAGAAGTGAATGGTAATTTCGATGGCTCGGTCATGTGGTATGTCACCACTGTAAAACTGGATCTGGAGGCGCGCGGCCAGGTGAAGCGCGTCCCGAATTCAAGACCCCAACTTGTAAAACTCGTCAAATAGAATCATTAGCAGACAAATGGGAAAGCTTACGAACAGGGTTGCCCTCATCACCGGCTCGGGGCGCAACATCGGGCGCGCGCTCGCGTTGGAAATGGCACGTGAAGGCGCGAATATTATCGTCAACGCGAAGGCAAATCGAAGCGAAGCAGATGCGGTTGCGAAAGAAGCGCAAGCGTTGGGAGTCAAAGCCATCGTCACGCTGGCAGATGTCTCTGATAAATCCCAAGTCGATGCGATGTTCAGTCAGGCGCTGGATACCTTCGGGCGCGTGGATATTCTTGTGAGCAACGCCGCCATCCGCCCGCAAAAATCGTTCACAGAATTGACCGTGGATGAATGGCATCAAGCCATCGGTGTAATTTTGGATGGCGCATTTTATTGCACTCAAGCCGCGCTGCCTTCCATGTTGGAAACTAAATTTGGCAGGGTCATTTACATCACAGGCGACGGCGCGTATTCTGGCGTGGCAAAGCGCGCCCACATCTCCGCGGCGAAGATGGGACTCACAGGTCTGGCACGCGGGCTTGCCACTGAATTTGCCGAGCAAAATATCACCTTTAACATCATCTCCCCCGGGCGCATGGATACGACGCGCAATCAATCGTTTTATCTTGACCCCGCCGCCATGCAAAAGGTCGATGACATACCCATGGGGCGGCTCGGGAATCCCGATGAGATCGCAAAGGCTTGCACATTTCTCGCCTCTGAGGATGCGGGTTATGTCACCGGTCAAACTTTACACGTGAACGGCGGCAGGGGTTACTATTAGTTCACTTTACAAATTAGCAGAGCAGAAAATCTGTAGTAGTGTTGTATAATTCGCCGACTTCAATCCCGTGGCGCCTTGCGCCACGGGACACTACAAGGAAAACATCTGCATGAAATATAAAATATCATTGTTCCTTCTTGCCGCCATTGTTTTGGCGGCTTGTTCTGCCACGTCCGGCGCGCCCGCGCCGACACTGGATGCCGTCCAACAAACGGGACAGGCAGTCTATAATCTGCGCTGCGCGCAATGTCACGCGCTCGCACCCGATACAATTGTGATCGGACCATCCATGGCTGGCATTGCCACACGCGCCGCGAACCGCATGGATGGCTACGATGCGGAAGCGTATATCGAACACTCCATTCTTGTGCCCGGCGATTATATTGTGGATGGCTTTACCGATACTATGCCCACAAATTTCGGCAAGGAACTCACCAGCGCAGAGTTGACAGGTGTTGTGGCTTTCTTGATGACGCTGAAATAAAATCATTGGAGGAAAAATGAAGATCTGGATCAAACGCATCTTACAAAGCCTGGGGCTGCTTGCCCTCCTGGGCATTCTCTACGCCGCATTCGCCCCCCTGCCCTATGACGAAGTCCTGCCGCAGGAGAAATGGGGCGCGGGCGCGAGCAGTGTACTGCCCGCGTATAGCGGGTTGCAACGCGAATTTCCCGCGCTTAATGGCGAGACCTCGCCCGAAAAAGCCGAACTCGGACGCATGCTTTTCTTCGACCCGATCCTCTCCAAGAATCAGGATATGTCCTGTGCGACGTGTCATAATCCCAGCCTTGGGTTTAGCGATGGACTCGCAACTGCAATGGGTTCCGATGGGGACTCGCTCCCGCGCAACTCGATCAGCCTGTGGAACGCCGGATATGAGACCAGCCTGTTCTGGGATGGACGCGCCCTCACACTCGAGGAGCAGATGTCCGTTCCGCTGCATGCGGAAAACGAGATGGCTGGTTCTGACGAAGAGACCGTCGCGCGGCTGAAAGCGATTCCCGCGTATGTCGATCTCTTCAACCAGGCATTCGCCGGAGAAGCGGACTCGGTCACAGTAGCGAACATGCAATCTGCCATCGCCGCGTTTGAACGCACACTGATAAGCAATAACAGTCCGTTTGATAAATATGCCGCTGGTCAATTCGATGCGCTCACCGCACAACAACGCCGCGGCTTGAACCTGTTCCGCTCGGCGGCGACGCGTTGTTTTGAATGTCATGCCGCGCCTACATTTAGCAATGACAACTTCTTTGTCACCGGCGTGCCCGATCTCGAAGGTCAGGCACATGATGCAGGACGTGCCGCGATCGCAAGCGATGGTAATGACGGAGCCTTTAAATCTCCCACGCTTCGTAATGTTGCCTTGAGTGCGCCTTACATGCACAATGGTGCCTTCGCGACTCTTGAAGAAGTCGTTGACTTTTACGCCAAAGGCGGCGGCGTCGACCAGGGCTTTAAAGTTGACCGCCAGATCGTCCCATTTGAATTGAGCGCGCAGGAAAAGGAAGATTTGGTCGCGTTCCTATATGCACTGACCGATGAAAGCGCTTTGCTTGAGGTCCCAAAATCTGTGCCATCCGGTTTGCCGGTGGTGGAACAGTTCCCCAACCCGGCGCGCGAAGTTGTCAAACAGGTAAATGTCGAGGTGACCGAATCCGGCGTCCCTGCGCATGAGGCGACTATCGTCCGCGTGGGACCGAATGAAACGATCCAACAAGCCGTTGATCGCTCCGGTCCGGGCGACACGATTGAAGTCCCGTATGGGATTTATCATGAAGCGGTGGTGCTCGATTGGAGTGATGTCAAACTATTTGGCATCCCGAATGAAAAAGGCGAATGGCCTGTCATTGACGGCGAAGGTACACGCTCGGATGGTGTGATCGCCTCGGGCAATAATTTTGAGATGGCGTTCTTCTCGGTTAAGAACTACACGTCGAACGGTGTGCTCGTGGAAGGTGCAACGAAAGTTTATTTGCATGACCTGTACATTGAGAACACCGGTGTATATGGTGCGTATCCGGTGCGCTGTACGGATGTGTTGATGGAACGCATCGAAGCGACCTTGATGAACGACGCCGCGATCTATGCAGGTAAATCGGAAAATGTAATAATCCGCGATACATTGACCTATGGCAACGTGATCGGTATTGAATTGGAAAATACGGTTAACGGTGAAGTGTATAACAACGTGGCGCACGACAACACCGTGGGCATTTTCATTGACCTTCTGCCGCAATTGCCGTCCAAGGTTTCGTTGTATACAAAAGTTCATGACAACATCACTGAAAACAATAACGGTGAAAATTTTGCAAAGACCGGTTCGGCACCTGCCTTGATCCCGCCTGGTACCGGCATGCTGATCCTCGCTGCGGATGAAGTTGAAATTTATAACAATACGATCAAGGGCAATAAGACCGGCGGCCTGGCAGTGTTCAACCTGACCATCGGATTTTCGACGAACGAGATCGACGTAGGCCCCAATCCCGAGCATGTATACGCTCACGACAACATCTATGAAAACAACGGCTATGATGCCGATCCCTTTGTGAGGAATATGCTCGGCAGGGGCTTCGACATCATCTGGGATACGAACGGCGCGGATAATCACTTCGATGAAGAAGTGTCATCCTCCTTCCCGCCGATTCTACCGAAGAAGAGTTGGCCTCAGCCATTGTATAACTTGTACTGGCGAGTAATGAATTTTGTGGTTGGGTTGGTGGGGTAGCAAAGAAAGAAGAAAGAGGAAAGAGATCAGGTCTTGAGGCTTGGTCTCTTTTGTTTATAAACATTAACGCAAATGCGCAAAGAATTTTGACTGCGCGTCTTTGCGTCTTCGTGTTAAGAATCTTTCGCATCGGAAACACCAAACAAATAGCGCGCAAGTCATTTGATCTGCGCGCCTACTCTCTAATTCTCCAATCTCTGTTCTCTACTTTATCAGCCCCAACTTCTTCCCTGCTTCGCCGATCACATCCATGGCGCGTTCGATCTCGCTGGGATCATGCGCGGCGGTGACGGTGGCACGCAAGCGCGCCAGTCCCTCCGGCACGGCAGGTGAAGCGACAGGCAACACAAACACATCGTTGTGCTGGGCTTCGCGCGTCATGGCAAAAGCCGTGTCATCGTCGCCGCACAATACCGGGACGATGGCGGTCTCGGTCAACATGGTATCAAATCCCATCCCTTTGAGTCCTCCAATGAATTGTTTGGTGTTTTGGTTCAAACGTTCAATACGCCAGGGTTCGTCGAGAATGACTTTAAAGGCTTCATTGGCGGCGGCGGCTTGCGCGGGCGGTAATGCCGCAGAAAACATATAAGCGCGGCTGGCATGACTCAAATAGGTGATGATCTCCTTGCGTGAAGCCACGTAACCACCGACAGAAGGAATGGTCTTGCTCAACGTGCCCATCTTGATGTCGATCACATCGCCAAGACCAAAATGCTCTTCGATACCGGTGCCGGTCTTTCCCAGAACGCCTACAGAATGCGCTTCATCGATCATGAGCCAGGCGTTATATTTCTTCGTCAACTCAAGCACTTTTGGAAGATTAATGATATCGCCGTCCATGCTGAACACGGAGTCGGCAATCACCATTTTAGTAACATCCGCAGGCGCATTCTTCAGCAAGCCTTCCAAATGCTCCATGTCGTTATGCCTGAAACGACGGAACTCGGCACCCGACATCAAACAACCATCCACGATGGAGGCGTGGTTCAATTTATCCGAAAACACATAATCGCCGCGCCCCATCAGCGATGAGACCACTGTCAGATTGGTAACGTATCCGGATGAATACGTCACCGCGGCTTCGGCATGCTTGAAATTCGCTATCGTCTCTTCGAGTTCCTTATGGAGCGTCAATGTGCCAGCCAGCATGCGGACACCGTTCGTGCCCGTGCCGAATTTTTCCACAGCTTTTATCGCGGCTTCGTTAATGCGCGGGTGTCCGACCAGGCCGAGGTAACTGTAAGAGGCATACATCCCCATCTCACGTCCATTCACACGCACCTTCATCCCCGGCAGAATCTCAGCCACAGGTATGTTGAGATAGTATAGATCGTTCGCTTTAAGCCTTGCAACCCTATCTGTAAACGCCCTCACGCGGCGGGTTAGGGAATCATCTGTGTTGTGAAAATCCATTGGGAAGCCTCCGAAAAAGAATGCTGCAAGTGTAGCCGAGGGGTGCGGGATTGTCCAGTTGGTGTCATTGCGAGGAGGGCGTAGCCCGACGACGCAATCCCCTGCATTACAAATAGACGGACTAGCGAGGAGATTGCTTCGCAACGAACGCTCGCAACGACATCACAGACAGAACTTACAGCCTCGCCTCTCTGCCTCGACGATGGCCTGATCGCTGGACCAAAAGAAATTTTTCTTCCCGATGGTTTCCACAAGTCCGCCGCGCTTCATCATGTCGTATACGTTATTGTGGACACCCGCAAACATCAATGTGCCGCTCTGTTTGTGCAGGCGCTCATGCAAACGGTGGATGGCTTCGATCCCGGCTGTGTCAATTAGCGATACGCCGCGCATGGAGAGGATCAGCGCGTGGGTGTCGCCAAGGTTTTGGAACGCCTCATTGAATTGACCTGTCGCCGCAAAGAAGAGCGGACCCGTCAGAAACGCTACGCGCACATGTTTACATTTGCCCGCGGTTTCGATCCCTTTTTGTTTGAGGCGATCGATGTCCACTTCTTGAACAGAAATATCAATGCTGGCGATCTTGTTCAGGAAGACCGCGCCAGCGAGGAAGGAACCAATCAGGATGGCTTGAGTCAAATCAAGGACAACGGTTGCGAGCATCGTGATCGTGAAGGCGATCATATCCGTCTTGAAGCGTTTGCCAAAGATGAATCTGATCGCGTCCCATTCACTCATGCGGACGGCAGTGACCATCAACACACCTGCCAATGCTGCCAATGGGATTCGTCCCATCAGCGGCGCGAGCAGAAACATGGAAAGCAATAATCCAATTGCATGAATAATGCTAACGAGACGAGTCTGCCCGCCGGATTTGATCCCGACACTGGAGCGTGCAATCGCCGCCGTGGCAGGGACTCCGCCGAAGAATGGGATAAGCATGTTGCCAATCCCTTGTGCCACGAGTTCCTGATTCGCCTGTAAGCGGATGCCTGTCATGTTGGAACCCACCGCGCCGCATAATAATGATTCGACTGCACCGAGCGCGGTGATGGTCAATATCGGCGCGATGAAGTCATCTAGATTCGCAAAGGGGATGGAGGCAAAACTGAGGCGGTCATCGAGCAGAAGAGTCTGAGGGATGGCTCCGATCATTGAGGCAGACCAATTCAAAGCGTAATTAAGCAGCGTGGCGAGGATAATGCCGAGGAGCGAAGCGGGAAAACGCGCCGTCCATTTTTTCGGCATGAACAGCATCGTCGCAATGACAACGAGTCCGAGAGCCAAAGATTGAAAGTCGGGGGTGAGTCCGCCTTTGAAATATCCAAGAAATTTTTGCGCGGCGGTTTCTGTCCCGGGAGTTTTGATACCGAGGAAATTATCAATTTGACCGATGAAGATGATGAGGGCGATGCCCGAGGTGAAGCCGCTGATGACGGGCGCCGGGATGAAGGCGATAAAGCGACCGAGGCGCAGGAGGCCGATAACGAGCAGGAGCGCACCCGAGAACAAGCCCGCGACCCAGATGCCGGTGAGACCATAGCGTTGCACCAGCACGATCAGCACCGCGGACATCGCGCCGGTGGGTCCGCTGATCTGAAAGGGCGCGCCCGTGAGAGCGCCCATGATGAAACCCGCGAGGATGGCAGTGACCAACCCCGCCGCAGCGGACGCCCCCGAGGCGACCCCGAACGCCAGCGCCAGCGGAAGCGCGACCGCAGCGACAGTGAGACCTGCGAGCAGGTCCTGTTGAAATTTGGCAAGTGAATAGCCAGTGAACTCGTCCTTGTACAGACGAGCGAGACTTCTTCTTGGCATAGGTTGTACTCCAAAATTTAAATAGATTTACAAATGGCTCGCACCGAGAATAGCGCTCGGCACACATGCTCCCCCAGTGCGTCCTTTGTTTAGTGGCGGTATTTTATCATAAAGGATTGGCGGTAATAAAGTGACAGTCACCTTAACCCACAAGATGCTTCGCAAAGGTGATTGTCACTTGTGTTTGACTTCTTCTTTCGTTTCGGCTACTCTTCCATCGCCACATTCAACAGTTCAATGCCTTGACAATATAACGCGAACAAAACTCCAATCGTTCCAGTTTGGTTTTGAAAGATTGGCGTCACTATACCGACGCGGCTTTCTCTGCAATGAGTTTGAGCGCTGCACGGCTGGCAGGAGTCAACTCGCCCCAGGCTTGCAGATCGTGGATGGCATTGTCGAATTCGTCGAGCGTTACTTTCCAACCGCTGGCTTTGGCGCGTTGATAAAATGCCATAATCTGATCATAAAGGACTTCGTTCTTTCCCGTTTGGATGTACATGGGCGCGGTATCGGCAAAATCTGCAAAGGCAGGGGAGAGGTGCGGGTCGCGCGAATCGAGTCCATTGGCGTAGGCGCGGGCGCATTTCTCCGCCATGTTGAAGAAAATCCAATCGGTAACGTCATTGGTACGCATGGTTTCGCCGCTGTTGGATAAATCCACCCAGGGACAGAACGGCATTGCCAGTGCGGGCTGGGGCAGATGATTTTCGCGCAGAGCGATGAGCAATGACATCGTCAGGTTGCCGCCGGCCGAATCGCCACAGACGATCAATTTGGAAGGTGGCAAGCCCGAATCCAGTAAGGCGCGGTAGGCTGATAAAGCATCTTCGAGCGCCGCAGGGTAGGGATGTTCCGGCGCGAGACGGTAATCCGGCATGTAAGTCGCGGCGCGCATGTTGACGGCGAATATTGAAGCGATTGTGCAATAGGCGTTGGATGTTCCATAGAAAAATCCGCCGCCGTGCAGGAAGAGCAGTGTAATGGGACGCAGGTTTTCTTTCGGCGTGAACTTGTATCCGCGCAACGCGCCAGCGCGGATGGTTTCCATGTGGACTTGATCGGAATACGGCGATGAGAAGGAGAACGCGCGCACGAACTCGCGTCCATTGTTTGGCGGCATGACATAACTGATCTCGGTCTGCCTGCGGAGAAATTCGGCGGCGGTTTCGGAGATGTAGTCCCAGTGGAGGCGCGCGCCGCGAATCATGCGCCGCAACCCAACACGGACGCAACATTGCATGAACAACGCAAAGTTGCGGAGGCGGTACGAGAATCTGTCGCTGAAGACGGGGAAGGGAATATACATGGCGGCTCCTATGAGCTGGGATAAAGACGAGCGAGACTTCTTCTTGGCATAAGTTGTTCTCCGAAATAAATATAGATTCACAAAGGCTCGGTGCTCCCCCAAGGCGTCCTTTGCGTAAGTGGTGGAATTTTAGCACAAGAATAAAAGAATAAACTCACTCGCCATAAAAACACGTTGGAATGGCATTGTAAAACTTTATGATTATTTAGAACTGTTTAATTTAGCAGACAAACTGGCTTGATATTCTTTTCTTTTATCGGGTAGTTTCTTGGGGAAAAATTTAATTTGTCTCCCATCGTTAGGCTTTAGGGTTTTAGAACTATATGTTTGCGCAGACTTAATATACTGATATGAGCCCAATGTAAAGGGACTACCTTGAACATAATCCACTAGGATGTGGGGTGCCTGATTGTACGAATCTCCCATTTCGTCAACCGCGAGAATACTATCATAATGAATGAAGCGTATTGTATATGCCCAAGCTTTGTTCTCTTCAGGCACATTCAAATTCCAATAAGCATTTGCAATATCAACAAGATTTTCTGGGTCGAAAGAATTTCTTTCAAGTCCAAATATATCGGGAAAAGTTCTTATAGCATTAATTGACTTGATTACGTCCCATTCCTTTTTATCCCAATCAACATAAGCATAATATTGCTCAGTGACAAAAGCAACATGATCGACGGGTTGATGTCCATGGAATTCCCAATATCGCCAGAGCGGTAGTTTCACAAACTCTTCCACAGATTTTATGTAAGGATAGTCATCATCCGATGGATCTCTCACAAGAATCATATGAAAAGATCGCTGCCGAATATCTCCTAAAACTTTGACGAGCTTATTTTTCAGCGCAAGCCTAGAACGAACTAGTGTCTTTTTTGATCTACGTTTGATTTGCAGTGAAAATCCAAAATAAGCAAAAAGAAGATGGTCATTTTTAGGCAAAAATAGGGCATCCTCAATTTCAGCCTTGCCCCAAAGATAAAACTCCTGTATCCCATACTTTAGCATCTCCTCGCGAAAAGCATCGCGAGCAGTTTTAGAAAAATCACACGCCGCAGCAAGAATATAACCGTAAGGTTTTACCTCTAAGTTGGATAAGCCATCTTCAACAATAGTCCTAACCTTCTTAGGACCAATACTCTTCTCTCGCTTACATTGGATAATCCAAATTTTTTCCTGAACGCTTTCTTCTTTTTCATAGGCTACATCTTCTTCATCTTCAGATGCAGCATCAAATTCTTCTCGGTAAACAATTCGTTCAATAGCTCTAATATCAATGCCATCATCAGAGCCAAGCCTCCCTACTGCTTCAATAGAATACCATTGCCGAAAATCATACAACAACTGTCGAATCAGATCCTCGAAGCGGTGCGGTTCAAGGTCTTCAAAGTGCAATGGGTTGATAGTTCGAGAAACTGCCATAATTAATATTTCTCATTATAAACAATCGTCTCAAACACCACAATCGGGATGTGGCGTGATGTGGGTAAAGACTCGTTTGACTACGCGCCGCAATAAAGGGACAAAAAAAACAATCGGAGTCTTACGACTCCGATTAAATTGCAACTGCCTGTTCTTTTATGATCTGCTCCCAAAAAGGCATCACCTTTTTCGTTTTGATTTCACTGGGTGTAAACCCCTGTGCTTGAACGGATTCCAAAATTCTCGCCGAGGCAATGCCAAGCAATTCAAGGCGTTGACGATAGTTATATTTTTTCCAATCGCTGGATATGACAATCAGGTCAATGTCACTGCCTTCGCGGGCAGTACCAGCGGCTTGGGAGCCATAAAGCAAAATACGCGCGGGACGAATCCCCATCTTTTCGAGTTGAGCGCGATATCGTCTGACTATTCGTTTAAGTTCGGGTGCTCTCTTAACCATTTGATAATCTCTTGGGTTTGACTCAAATAATCTTTTGCAACTGGTTTTGGATACTCTTTCAAAGAACGTTGCAAATCATCAGGATAACGGGTGGGTATACTCGCTGTGTTGATTTTACCAATGAAGTCCAGATAGGATTCAGGAAGTTCCAACTCAGACTTCTTGACCAGATAGATCAAATCATGCGTTTTGATAGGTAATGTCTGTGTTACTTCTGCAACATGCGCTTTGAGCATCTTCTCCAAAGAAAGATGGCACAGAAAGACAACATACAAATACCGTCCAGTCTCAAGCATGTGACGGGCAGTCTCAATATCGTACTCGGTGAGAGCGATCCAGTTTGCTGTGTCCTTACGCATGTATAAATATATTATACCCTGCGACAATCTCTCCCTCACGAATCAATCACCTGAAACACCACAATCGGAATGTGACGTGAGGTCATTTCTTGATAGCGCAAATAAGGCGAGTGTCGCTCGCTGGCGATGTGGTTAGTGGTTTTGGGAGTTGAGTTCTCGTTTGGCTACGCGCTGAGATACGATGACAATCAGCCCAACCCCAACAAATCTTTCATCGCTTGATTCACTTTTTCGATCAGATCGTCTTCGAGATGACCGATTTTCCTGGTGACTCTTTGTTTATCAATGGCACGCAATTGAAAGACAAGCAAAACAGATTGAACGGTCAAACCATTTTCTTTCGTAGGCTCAACCAAAATTGTATGAGCATATCGTTGTGCCTTGAGATTGCTTGTAAACGGCACGATCATAACCACCGACAGAGTATCGCTCGTAGAGTCATCATGTACAACAAGCGCTGGTCGCGTTCCCACCTGTTCGTGACCAGCGCCATCTGCCGTTTGCGGCAAGCTGACAAGCACAATGTCACCACGCTTCATAACTTTTCCAATCCTTTTTCAAAGTTTTCCAATGCTTCATCGCTGGCAATCTCCCAGGCATTGAATTCGGCAATAATTTGGATTTCGACTAATTCAGGTTCAAGGGAGGCAGGTCCAGTTACATAAGCGGTGTCAAGTTTTTCAGCGACACTCTTCTTTTCATGGTCAGAAACATAGGCTGTCAGCGCGGCTGTATACAACTCGCTCAATGAGATGCCTAGTTCTTTTGCCAGTTTTTCAGCGGCTTGATAAATGGAATTGGGGATGGAAACATCTGTTTTCATATTTCACCTTTATTAACAAGCGAAGACTTCTTACACAATATTGGTATCAAAGACTGCAATCATCAAATGCCACATTCGGCGCGAATGTTTTGCTGATACTTGATCGCATCAATGTTGCGATCCTTCCAGGAACCGAAAGCAGTATGTTTTTTAAGCGAGCGTCGCTGGACGGAGTGTGAAACATTCACACGCTGTTGCAGGAACGCGATGAAATCCAATACCTCACTCTGTTTTTCAGGAGGCAGGGCACTCAATTGCTTTTCGATTTGTTCTAAAAGGGTCATGGCAACCTCCAAGTCCTGCCTAATTATAAATCCAAATACTGCTCTATCCTAAAACACCCTACGGATCAATCCGCTGAAACACCACAATCGGAATGTGACGTGAGGTCATTTCTTGATAACGCAAATAAAGTGAGTGTCGCTCTGCCGCGAATTTCCACAGGCGGGCGTACTCGTCTCCCTGCGTGTCGTGGGCTTCGACAGGAATCGTTTTTCCATTCACTTGTAACTTCGCACGCGGGTTTTTGAGAAGATTCAAATACCAGTCCGCATTCTTTTCTTTCCCCCAATTCGACGCGACGATCAGATACTTCCCTTCGTGATAAAAATATGCGATCGGGATCACGCGCGGCCCTCCCGTTTTGCGCCCGATGGTTTCGAGCAGGAGAATGGTCTGTGTGCCGAGCTTGGAACCGATCCGTCCGCTGGAGATGCGGATGAAGAAGGCGTTGATGTCCATGAATAATTTGATGAGGAAGTCTTTCATGTCCTAATCACTTTTCTGCTCCTCATCATTCTTTTTTCGTGCTTCTTCCAACGCATCAATAGCCCGGCTGACAATTCTTCTTCCACCGGCGCTGGTCTTAAAGGAAATCTCCTTATTCGCGGCCGCCTCCATCAAGGCTTGATCCCCCTCTTCAAGAAAGGTGTCCCACATGCCAATTCGTGAAACGAGGTAAAAGGCATAATCGATCACTTCCTGCTCATCCGCGTAGACTGAGAGTCCTTCAAGCAACCAATCCATTACCTTATCGTGGAAACCTTCCACGAAATCACCTGCGTAACCCGGTTCATCAGGCAGAAGGTCAACGCTATAATATTCGGGTCCGTTATATTCATAATGAAAGGCTCGATACGGGCGGTCGTTCAGAGGCTTTTCAGCAAAAACCAAATATCCCCAGGTGGAATACACATCCCAAAACGAACTTGCCAGATGATAGGCAAAATCAAAACGCGTTCGAACCGGATCAGCGGACTTTGATAGATACTCTTCCACCTCCCGCGCGAAACTTTCATCCTGATAACCGCTTGTTTTAGAAAGGCCGTAGAAAACGGATAAGGTTTCCATTTCCACTAAGTCAAGCTTGCCGCGAAATTCATCGCGCAAGACAGCCCAATCAAAAATGGTTTTTGGCTTTCCTACTGGAAATGTGTCCATGATTTATCCAATGCTTTTTATGATTTCTAAAATCATATCATCTCTTCGGGATTTTCATACCATCGAACCGCGCAGGGGTATCATGGGGTTATAAAGCTTAATACCTCATCGGGATTTGCTCGAATGTTCTAGCGAGATCCATACCAAAATTTTTCTTTCTATTTTGCTACAGAAGTGAGTATACTTCCATCACAAGACAAACTGTATTATGGTCATGGAAAATTCATCCACCTCATCTCTCCCCCCATTCCTCCTGTCGAAATTAGGGCAGGCTTATCGCTCCATGCTCGAGCTTGACCTGGCTATCTTTGCCACCCTCAAGGGCGTCCAGGACGCCATCCACTGCGAGGGCATTTCGATCTGGCTTCTCAACGAGGCCCAATCCGAACTCGAATGCACGCATACCACCGGGTCACAAGCCGGGGAAATGTTGGGAGACGTGATGCGCGCCGGAAAATTCGTCAGGGCATATACCCGGCAGATGAATTTTGACAATGTGCAACACAACGAAATACTGGACGCAAAAACGCGTCTCCCTTATTTCGACCTGCCAGCTGAACAAATTACCACCGCCCCACTGACAGCGCGCGACAGACTCATGGGCGCGTTGATCGTGATCAACAAAGCCAGCGGATCACCCCTCACCGACCTCGATCTGATCCATTCACTGGCAACAAATGTCGCGGTTGCGATCCAAAACACCCAACTATACGAGCGACAGCACCAGATCAACGAACGCCAAAAACTGCTCAACCAGATCAGCCAGCATCTGCATCAGACCCTCGACCTCGACACACTCATCCCGCGTATTTTTGCAGAAGTAAACAAAGCCATTAACGCCGAAGCCCAATCCATTTGGCTGGTGGATGCAGAAGAAGGTGTTATCAAATGCCGTTATGCCACCGGCTCCGGAGCCGAGATGCTTAAGGGCTTCGCTGTGTCCCTTACGGCGCAAAGTATCGTTGGCGCAAGCGTATCCAGGAAAAAATCCATCATCCTCAAAGACGCTCAAAAAGATCGCCGCCGCGCCCGCTCCGCAGATGAATGGACCGGCTTCGTCACGCGCTCGTTGATGACGGTCCCACTCGTGTTGAAAGATAAATCCATTGGCGCGATCCAGGCTGTCAACAAGCGCGGCGGGCGACTCTTCAATCAGGAAGATCTCGACCTGTTCCGCGCCATCGCCGATAGCGCCGCGCTCGCCGTCAACAATGCCCAACTCGTTGCTGAATTACAAAACAGCTATGACCTGACCCTCGATGCCCTGTCCGCCGCGCTGGATCTGCGCGACCGTGAAACGGAAGGGCACTCACGCCGCGTCGTGGAGTACACTGCCCGCCTTGCAGAACAAATTGGGTTGAATAAGGAAACGATTAAAAATATTCGGCGCGGCGCGCTCATCCACGATATCGGCAAAATCGGCGTACCCGATGCAGTTTTACACAAGCCTGGTCCCCTCGATGGCGAGGAAAGAAAAATCATTGAACGCCATCCGCTGGCTGGATACAACATGCTCGCTGGCATTCCCTATTTACGGGAGGAGATCCAGATCGTTCTCGGTCATCAGGAAAAATGGAATGGCACTGGCTATCCCTTTGGCTTGCGCGGCGAGGAGATCACGCTGGGAGCCCGTCTCTTCATGATTGCTGATACATTCGACGCACTGACATCCGACCGACCATATCGGCAGGGCCGCTCGTATGAAATGGCACGGAAACTCATCGAGGAAGAATCCGGCAGACAATTTGACCCGCAAGCGGTCGCCGCCTTCATCGCCGTCCCCGCTGAAGAGTGGGCACAAATCCGTGCGAAGGTTATGGAAGAAATAGCGCAACGGCACGAGTTGGCAAAACAAACGATTCGAGAGAATATAAAACCGGAGGACGAATGATCCTCCGGTTTTTGTTATCCAGCCAGTTTCTTCAACTCATCTTCCCCAATGATCTTCACCCCCAATGATTTTGCTTTCTCAAACTTCGAGCCGGGCGCTTCGCCAAGCAAAAGATAGCTCGTTTTTTTGCTGACACTATCCGTCACTTTGCCGCCGTGAGATTCGATAAAGTCTTTCGCATCCTCACGCGAGAAAGTTGGCAATGTTCCCGTGATCACAAAAGTTAATCCTGTAAACACGTCCGACATTTGACTTTTGACATTAGCCGATGGTCCGCCTTTGGGCCATACACCCGCGGCCTTCAATTTCTTCAATAGCTGTCTATTGAACGGACGCGCGAACCAATCCACAACGGATTCGGCGATATTTGGTCCCAGCCCGCCGATCTTCATCAAATCATCAGCAGTAACTTTGGCAAGCGCGTCCAGGTCAACAAAATTCCGTGACAAGTCCCCTGCCATCACTTCACCGACGCCGCGAATTCCCAGCGCAGTGATCAAGCGCGCCAATGACTGTGATCGTGATGTATTGATGGAGGCGAGTAAATTGTCCGCTATTTTGCCAGGCGGTTCGTTTTTCGTCTTTCGTTCCTTTTTTGTGACAGCCTCAAGAATGTCTGCGCGCTTCAATGTGTAAATATCCGCCACATCTTTGATTTTGCCAGCCTCGAGCAGCTTTTCAACGATTTTGCTGCCAAGCCCAGCGATGTCCATTGCGCCGCGCGAGACGAAGTGTTCTACATTTCGCACCAACTGCGCCGGGCATGCCGCATTGACACAATACCACGCTACTTCACCCTCAAAATGTTCCACAGGCTGACCGCACGCGGGACAAGTTGTGGGTGGCTTATATTTTTTCTCTTTGCCGGTGCGCACATCCACAACCGGACCGATCACATAGGGAATCACTTCTCCTGAACGTTTTACCAGCACGCGGTCGCCAATACGAATATCTTTTTCGGCGATATAGTCAAAGTTATGTAATGTAGCGCGTTCAACAACCACTCCGCCGATCTCAACGGGGTCAAGCACAGCGTTGGGAATCAGCACACCTGTCCTCCCAACGGTCACGCGTATATCCTGCAATTTCGTTGTCACTTCACGGGCGGGAAATTTAAAGGCAATCGCACCGCGCGGGTCTTTCCCTACAAAGCCAAGTTCGCGTGCAAGATTCAGGTCATCAATTTTGATGACCATGCCATCCGCCTCATAAGGCAAGTTGTCGCGTCCCTCATTCCATGTTTCGGTGTAAGCGATTGCTTTTTCAAGATTGTCAAAACGTTTGGCCACATCTGTAATAGGGAATCCCAGCGCTTTGAGATATTCCAAGATCTCCCATTGCGACGTGGGAATTTTCCCGCCCTCGAAATGAATGATCTGATACACCAGAATAGTCAACGGGCGCGAAGCGGTCAACGCAGGGTCGAGTTGACGAAGTGAACCTGCCGCTGTGTTGCGCGGGTTGAGATAGGTCTTGACACCTGCCTCTTCGAGTTTACGATTCAACTTTTCAAATTCCTGAATGGGAATAAACGCTTCGCCGCGCACCACAAGTTGTTTCGGTGGCTTTGGGCCTTTCGCTTCAACCGGAATTTTCAACGGGATGGCACGAATCGTCCGCAAGTTGGAGGTAATATCCTCCCCCACTTCCCCATCGCCGCGCGTCGCGCCTTGCACAAAGACTCCGTCGCGGTAATGCAGAACGACCGATAAACCATCGATCTTCGGCTCAACGACAAACTTAGCTTTTTCCACGCGGTCGTCAATTCTTGAAACGCGCTCGAGCCAGGCACGCGCATCGTCCGCGCCAAAGGCGTTGGCAAGCGAGAGGATGGGCGCGGGGTGGCGAACTTTGTCGAAACGGTCAGCAGGCCTGGCTCCCGCGCGCTGCGTCGGCGAATCCGCTGTCACCCAATCCGGGTGCTCGGCTTCGATCCGCTTGAGTTCGTTCAGCAGTTTGTCGAATTCCAGATCACTGATGACGGGCGCATCCAAAACGTGATAACGATAATTGTGCGAATGGATCTGCCCTTTGAGTTCTTCGTAACGGGATTTTGGGTTCATAAGACAATTATAGTCGAATCAAACGTCTCTTAATATGACAGTTGAAAAATACGGCTTGAGGCTTATAATATTATAAGAGTTGAAAGCCCTCTCAAGATGAAGCAAGAGACACTGAGAAGTCTCGCCCTGATTTTCAGCGTTTGGAGTCGCTTGCTCATGTACTGTAGAGAAATCTGATAAAGTCAGGATTTGTTCCATATAAAGTCTGCACAGGAGATCTCCAGTGCAATTTCAATACACACCCTATATTCTTCCGCTTATCATCGCGGCCATTATTGCCGGCTGTGTGGCAGTATATGTCTGGCGGCGGCGCGCTACTACCATCGGAGCAATGGCGCTTGTCATGTTAGCCCTTGCAAGCGCTGCATGGTCGTTGGGATATGCGCTGGAGATTGCAGGTGCTGATCTGCCAACCAAGATATTCTGGGGCAAAAGTCAATATATTGGCATTGTTGCAGTGCCGCTCTCATGGGTTATTTTTGCCTATTATCATTCGACCCAAGGCGCCTGGATCTCGCGCCGCAATGCGATCTTGTTATCCATTGTGCCGTTGATTACTCTTCTCCTTGCCTTTACAACTGAATTACACAGTCTCATCTGGAAAGACATCCGGATTCTTACCGTTGGCGCATTTTCGGCGCTCGATGTCACTCACGGTTTCTGGTTTTGGATCTACTGGGGCTATTCCAATATTCTTCTTCTAACGGGAACGATATTTATTCTTCGGTCGTTCAATCGGATGAAAGGCCTGTTTCGCAGGCAGAATATTGTCCTGCTTATTGCCGTTCTAACGCCCTGGTTTGGAAATGTGCTGTATGTATCAGGCTTCTCCCCCATCCCCCATCTTGATATAACGCCCTTTGCTTTTACGATCAGCGTTGGTGCATTCGCCTGGGGTATCTTTAGCTTCAAATTGATTAACCTTGCCCCTGTGGCGCGCGACCTTGTGGTTGAAAAAATGCCAGATGGAATGATCGTGCTGGACGCGCAGGGAAGCATTGTGGATATCAACCCTGCCCTGCAAAAGGCGCTGGGTGTACCAGCTTCGCAGGTAATCGGTCAAAGAGCGAAAGACTTGTTTAACGCCTGGCCATCTTTGGTTGAGCGATATGAAAATATGCTGGAGGCGCAAGATGAGGTCGTCCTTGGCGAAGGTGAATCGCAGAGCTGGTATGAACTGCGTATGTCGCCTTTGGTCGATAGCCGTGATCGCTTACTTGGACGAGTAGTGACTGTGCGCAATATTACCAACCGCAAACAGATGGAGGAAGCACTGCGCCTCAGCGAGGAAAAGTACCGCAAAATCTACGAAAACGTGGCAGACGTGATTTACGAGACGGACAACCAAGGTCATCTCATATCCATCAGCCCCTCCATCGCAAAACAGGGAGGCTACCGTCCAGAGGAATTGATTGGACGCAGCGTGGCCGAATTTTTTGTCTACCCGGAGCAGTATGCCGCACTGGATGCGCATATCATCGAAAATGGCTCGGTCAACGACTTTGAAGCGCTCCTCCGGCACAAGGATGGAAACGCTGCATTCGCTTCCATTACATCGCACATTATCGTTGATGGAAACGGACAGGGAGTAGCCACGGAAGGTGTCCTGCGTGATATCACTGAGCGAAAACAGGCGGAAGAGCGGATCCGGCAGATGAATGCTGAATTGGAGCGCCGCGTCAGTGAACGTACCAGCCAGCTTCAGGAAAGCAACGCGTATCTCACCGCTCTGATAGAAACCTCCATTGCCCTGAATGAGAGTCTGGATCTGAACGAAGTCCTTGATCGCATTCTTGTCCAGGTCCATAAATTGGTGCCAGCGCGCGCGCTAAACGTTATGTTCGTGGAGGGGGAGTATGCCTTCATCGTCCGCCGCATCGGTTACCAGGGGCTCGAAAAGATCGAAAAGAATTTGCTGGATTTCCGCTTCCCACTCTCATGGCCCACATTCCACCAAATGTATACCACCCGCAAAAGCATCTATATTTCCGATACAGCCAAAGACACCCGGTGGAAAAATATTCAAGGTGCGGAATGGGTGCGCTCCTTTATTGGCGTTCCTTTGGTTATCGGCGATGAGACCATTGGCTTCCTGAACGCCGGCCACAGCGAACCAAACTTCTTTGACGCAAAGCACGCTTTTATGCTGGAGTCCCTGGCACATCATGCTTCTGTCGCCATCCAGAATGCGCGCCTGCTCGACGATCTGAAAAAAGCCCTGGAGAAGGAACAAGGAATGCGGGATCAGCTGGTTCAGGCGGATAAACTGGCCGCCCTTGGCAAGATGGTGACTGTCATCGCACATGAGATCAACAATCCCATCCAAACCGTCAAGAATACATTTTTTCTCTTGGAGGATCAAATCATACCCGGCGGTCCGGCCAAAGAGTATCTGAAGATGGCATCGGCGGAGGCAGACCGCATTTCCGACCTGGTTGCACAATTGCGCGGGACGTATACTTCCGGATCAAAAGCGATTGTGGGTGTGGATTTGCTCGCACTGCTCCTAGAAGTGCACGATCTTCTAGTTCCCCAATTGAAAAAGAAACAAGTGGAATGGTGCCAGGTGGATGGACACCAGCCATATACGGTTTACGCTGTTCGCAATAATCTAAAGCAGGTTTTCATCAACCTATGCCTGAATGCCATGGAAGCGATGGAAGCGGATCAAGAGGGCAAGCTCACCATAAGCCTGCATACCAGCCCGAATGGTCAGCGCGCAGGTGTGGATTTCCATAATACAGGCCCGCTAATATCTGACGAGGCCCTGCCCCTTATTTTCGATCCATTCTTTACCACGAAGAGAAGCGGCACTGGCTTGGGGTTATCCATCAGTTACGATATCATCCGACAGCATCAGGGCGAGATCCTGGTGGAAAGCGCGCCCGGAAAAGGCGTGACGTTTACGGTCTGGCTGCCACTTGCGGCGGACGAGGAAGATGGAGGGGCGCTATGACGCCGCAGAATACCATCCTGATCGTAGACGACGAAAATCGTTTGCGCCTGAGCCTGTCACTCGTCTTGCAGAAGGAGAATTACCGCGTTGAAACCGCGGCCAATGCGGAAGCCGCGCTGAATTGCCTGCGGTCCCATGAATATAATCTCATGTTCCTGGACCTGAATATGCCGGGGATGAGCGGGATTGATTTACTGGTTGAGGTACACAGGCATTATCCGCATATGCCCGTTCTTATCCTGACCGCGCATGCGGCATTGGAGTCGGCCATTCAGGCTGTTCGCCTGGGAGCGCGCGATTATCTGATCAAACCTGTCGAGCCTGTGTTGATCCTCACCCGTGTCGCGGAGATTTTGGCTGAAAGTGAACAGCCCGCCCGCAAAAAGGAAATCGTCGGCCAGATTCAAAGCCTCCTGGCTGAGTTACAAAAGATGGAAGGCGAGCATACAACTCCAACCAGCGAGCTGGCCGCCCTGCCGCCCGCGGACCCCGCTCGCTTTCTGAATAAGGGAAATTTTGAACTGGATTTGCATGCGCGCCACGCCGCGTTGAATGGCAAATATATTCCGGTGACGGGTATCTATTTTGATTACCTGGGCACATTGCTTCGCCACGCTCCGAAAGCGGTTGCATACAAAGCCCTCGTGAAAGAGTCCCAGGGATATGATGTGGCTAGCGCAGAGGCCAGAGATCTGGCTCGTTGGAGAATCCACGAATTACGCAAGGTTATTGAGCCGGATCCTGAGGAGCCCCGATACATCCTGACCGTGCGGGGCACAGGCTATCGCCTGGCGATTTGAAATCAATCATTGACGTTTCCACAAAGTTCCTCGAAAACCCTCATGGTTTCGGGGAACTTTGTCGTTAAAGTGACAATATCAATACCTTCGCTGAAATACGCGGGTGTGAGCGAAATCCCTATAAATAGGGGCGTAAGCGTGATTTCAATTTTGGCGAAGGTATTGGGTATGCTCCTGTAATTTAACGTAGATTTGGGTGACAACGGAATACCGCCGTGAGCGCATTGAATATCCTGCTGGTCGATGACGACAGAAATCTTGTAACAACCCTTTCCCATGGGCTTCGCAAAGCCATGGGAAAAGTGACCTCAGTTACTGTTTGCTTCAGCGGCCCCGAGGCGCTTTCGATGCTGGCAACACAGAGATTCGATGTCGTGATCAGCGACTTCAATATGCCGGGCATGTCGGGTCTTGAATTACTTAATAAGATCAGGCAGGATCATCGTGAAACAATCCTTGTTCTGATCACCGCTTACGGGGCGGACACGCTTGAAGAGGAAGTGCATCGGCTTGGAATCGGTTATATCACCAAGCCCTTCGGACTGTCGCTCCTGGTGCAATTTATTCATGACTTGATCCGGGGCGAAGAAAAAGGAGACGTAACAGAAAGTGCGCTGCGCATCCTGATCTCGGAGGAAAATACAGATCCGGGTATTCTCACAGGCAAGGTGTTTACAGACCCGGGAGTTCCGAAATAATGAAACTGCCACAATTCCAACAAGTACTTCACAGAACACATCACCGCGCGTAACTACTCTTCTATTTTTAGGAGTACTTATGTATCAGGACTTACGCAAAAGTCATTAGAATAGCCGGTGATTTGAGTTGTTGCCGCAGATACTCGGAAAGTAATTCATGCTTCAAGCGATAAACGGTTTGTTTGGTTTCGTTGGCGACCTGCTTGA
>Ga0180069_1000004_pt1 | contig 61719 bp, 57 predicted proteins | sample EasRivERM_16_10D_2_FD_121793 | JGI IMG/M metagenome (GOLD analysis project Ga0180069, IMG submission 121793) | Soil microbial communities from meander-bound floodplain in the East River, Colorado, USA - East River metaG ERMLT231B'_16_10D | ecosystem: Environmental > Terrestrial > Soil >...
AGTCTCAACACCCACCAGCAGAATATTGCTGCGTTTTGGCGGCAACTGTGCCAGCTTACTGCACACCATATCCGCGAGCCGCTCCTCGATCTCCTGGGTCATTCGCAGTCGTGTGACTTCGACCATGAAGAGCGTACTCGTGGTAAAGGTCACCGCGAAATCCGGACCGCGTACCTGTCGGATCGGCAGCGGTTCATACACGACGCTCAGGGCTGGTTCCTGGAGCAACAAGTAGGCAGTCTCCAACTCGAGCCGCAGATCAAGCAAACTTTCCATCCCTTGCGTTGCACGCAGCTTCTTGCGGATCTTGGTGTGGAAGCTGTTGACGAAAGCCGTGAACCGCCGTGAGTCAGCCAGCCACTCCGCCATCGGCGCCGCAAGCACATGCGACTGTCCCTCAAAAAGAAAAGTCAGTAATTCATCAATTAACATCACTGTTGTATTTCAGAAGTGACAGTCACTTACCTGGTGAGTGTCACTTTGTTTGCGCGATAAAGCTGATGATGCTGAACAAACCTGTGAAAGGGTAAGTCCATTGCGAAAAGTCAGTGAGACAACTTACTGTCCCACCATCGGGTTGACCAATTGAAAGTAATTGCCATCCGGGTCAGCCAGGGTGGCGATCCAGCCGCCTCCCATTTCATAGGGTTCCCTGATCACCACGGCGCCAACCGCTTTGATCCGCTCGAATTCCTCCACGACCTCCGCCGTTTCAAAATTGAACAACACCCGTCCAGGATCTTTGGTGTTCCCGCCCATCTCGGAATGTTCCAACACAGACATATAGGCACTGCCCACCTGCCAGCCAAAGAAACCATTCTCACTATCCACCATATCCGCCGGCTTTTCAAAGACCTTTTCATAGAAAGCCGCCAACTCTTTGGATCTTTTCGTTCCGACCATGACAGAATTGAGATTCAACATACTGCACACATCCTTTCTTTAAAACAAATCCGGATAACCGGTCAAGCTTTAACCGAGGCTGGTCCGATTATAACCAACCTGATCCACAACCACGCAGACTCTACTCAACGCGTGAGAGCACGATCACAGGGATCTGACGCATCGTCTTGCGCTGATACTCCGCAAACCCCGGCATCACCGCCGCCATCTGATCATACAGACGTGTCCGCTCTGGCTCCGCCGGGATCACAGCCTCGGCTTCAAACTGATCTGTGCCCACCTCCACGGTCACTTGTGGGTTGGCGATGATGTTGTAATACCAGTCGGGGTTGGTCGGTGCACCGCCCTTGGAGGCGATCACCACCAACCGGTCGCCATCCTTTGTATATGCCACAGGATTGATACGCTCCTGTCGACTCTTCGCGCCGGTGGTATGCAACAACAGCAGCGTTCTATCGGCAAAGCGACCGCCGACCTTGCCGCCATTCGCCCGAAACTCCTCGATGATATTCTTATTCCAATTGTTTGAATCACTCATGTGTATCTCCTCTGGAATCTAGATGCATGTCACTCCCCGAAACCTACCTCCCGGACGTCGCGCTGAGCGGAGGGTCGTGCTTGTCGAAGCGTCCTTCTTATCCATTATTCAACTGCAATAAGTCCCACAGGTTTCCATACAAGTCCTCAAAAACTGCCACCAGTCCATAGGCTTCTTCTTTGGGGGGTCTCACAAACTTAATGCCCCTCGAGACCATCTCGTGATAGTCTCTCCAGAAATCATCGGTGTTGAGAAATAGAAATACCCGTCCACCTGCCTGGTTGCCGACGAAAGGTTCCTGCTCCGGTTTGGATGCCCTCGCCAACAACAGCGTTGTCCCCACCGAACCCGGCGGAGCCACCACCACCCAACGTTTATCCTGCTCCGGCTGATAGGTATCCTCAACCAGTGTAAAGTGAAGCTTCTCCGTATAAAAAGCGAGCGCCTCATCGTAATCACGCACCACCAGGGCAATATGTACAATCGATTGATTCATATCAGCCTCTTCGAGAGACATAAGCTTTATGCAAACGTCCCGAAGGTTCATATCCTTCGGGACGTTGTTTGTCATTTGATCGGCATCCTGCACAAGAATGACACAAGGAGATTTTAATTCTTCTCAGTGTCTCTGTGACTCTGTGGCTAACGGTCTAAGACTTTTGCAGAATACCTATTTCGTTTCGAACTCAGCGCGCAACGATACTCGTGAGATGCGACTCTGTATTATTCAACAACTCGATCATCATCTCGCGGATGTGAACATTCAGGTAATGATGCTCCAGTGTGGAGAGCGGCAGGAAGCGCGCACCTGCCACTACATGGATACAACTCGATGAACCGCACAGGCAAATGAATGGCGCGTCCATTTCCCATTCAGTGGATGGGTAGAAGAAGGAAAGTTCCTCGCCTTTCTCAATATCACGGCAGGCATACATCTGCAGGTTCTCGGTATCGAGGATCACATTCGGCGCACAGGAATGATTCAACGCCGCCAGCTTGCCGACATCCGTGTGCTTATCGCGTCCGATCTGGACGGTAAAACGATTCGCCTTGTTGACAACTTTCTCAGTTGGTATTTCGCAGATCAATTCACCCCTGGCATACGCACGCTTCGAGATCAAACTTCTAAATTTATTTTCGGTCTTGATCGTTAGTGCATCCATTGAAGCCATTTCATATTCCTTTCGTTGATTCTAAATCTACTTTTTCATTCATGTCATGCTGAGCCGCTCTTCGGCGAAGCATCTCTATAAATGGCATGATTATCATTAGTATAACGATAAAAAAAATAATTTCAAGTGTTTAATCGATGAAATGAAAAACTTTAAGGTTAAAGATTTGTATCGTTGTGATTAAGTGCATCGCAGCGTGCAGGTGGGATATTCAAATCAAACACGCGAAACCATTCGAATAAACTCTTTCAGCGAATGAAGGTGCGACGCACCCTCGCGATCACACGCTTATCAACATCATATTGACCTCCCCGAAAGACTAGTAAACAAACTACCCATCCTCCCGATACGTATAAAGCTCAATCGCGCTACACTCTATTCATCATTTGGATTGACAAGCTGGTTCGTAAAGAGAAGGAGATATCTCATGGCAAGGTTTTTCTTTAGATTCTTCATGACTATTGGCACTTACTTATATAAGATAAGTGGTGGAAAGATTGGCGGAAGGCTGCCGGGGCTTGAGGTATTGTTATTAACCACAACAGGACGCAAGACTGGTAGGAAGCGGACTACCCCTCTTGGCTATTTTGAGGATCAGGGCAGTTTCATCATCATCGGCTCAAATGCCGGATTTGATACTCACCCAGCCTGGTTTTATAACCTGAAGAGTCAGCCACGCGTGACCATCCAGGTCAAAGATAAACAACTGCAAGTAAATGCGGAAGTTGCCGGGCCGGATGAACGCAATCAACTTTGGACAAAGTTGGTCGAGCTGGCGCCGTTTTATGGCAACTACGCAAAAAAGACCAGCCGCGAGATTCCGATGGTGATATTACATCCGGTGCCTGTAAGTTTGAAGATGACGAAAGGAGAAATGGATGATATGAGTGTATTTACAAAAAATGAACTCGATTACATTGGTGAGCAAAAATTGGGGCGCCTGGCCACTGTGGATATGGATGGCAATCCGCATGTCGTTCCAGTTGGATTTCGCCACAATCCTGAAACAGACACAATTGAAATTGGCGGACATAACATTGCGCTGACCAGGAAGTGGCGCGACATGGAAGGACATCCCCGAGTGGCGATTGAAATTCTGGCGGATGCCGAACTGCTGGAAAGTGGCGGGGAGGGGTTTGGGCGCGGGCTTGATCCCCAAATAATTCGTCTTCAGCCTGTCAAGATTATTGCCTGGGGTATTGATGAGAAAAGGCAAAGCCGCACCGTGAAGAATATCAAAGTTAGTGCAAATCAAAAACATGTTATAGTTTAAAAGGAGCATCAAATGAGTAACACATTTACAGAATTTTCCAATGGTCTCACCTCTGCCGTCGAAAAAGGCGGCGCAAGCACGATCCTTGTGGATGCGCGCAAGCGTTATCCTGCCAGCGGCATTGCCTACGCTGAAGACCTCGTCCTCACTGCTGACCATGTTGTGACACGCGAGGAGGATATCAAAGTCCTCCTGCCCGATGGCAAGAGTCTCAATGCGACGATTGCCGGTCGCGACCCCGGCTCTGACCTTGCACTCCTGCGTCTTGCAGAAAAAGCCCTGACCCCCGCAAAAACATCCAGTGATGTGAAAGTCGGTCAACTTGTGCTGGCATTGGGTCGCCCCAACAATGCAGGCATGCAAGCCTCATGGGGCATCGTCACTGCCATTGCCGGACCCTCTCGCACACATCGCGGCGGCTTGCTCGATGAATATGTCCAAACCGAAACGACACCCTATCCCGGCTTCTCAGGTGGTCCGCTCGTCAACACCGAAGGCGAAGTCTTGGGTCTCAACACTTCCGGTCTCACGCGCGGTTCATCACTGACCATTCCGGTCAAAGGAGCATGGCGGATTGCGGATGCACTTGCCAAACATGGCTCGGTCAAACGCGGCTATCTCGGTGTGCGTACCCAACCCGTTGAACTCCCTGAACCCGCACGCAAGGCTCTCAAGCGCGAACAGTCCACAGGTTTATTGGTGACATGGCTCGAAGAAAATGGACCTGCGCAAACCGGCGGTCTCTTTGTTGGCGATACGCTTGTTGCGATCGGCGGTCAACCCGTCAGCGACCCCGATGATCTCTTCGCGGCGCTCAACAGTGATACGGTTGGCAAAGCCATCGCCGTCGAAGTGTTACGCGGCGGACGACCAGAAACTGTCAGCGTGACGGTAGGTGAAAGAAAGTGATTCGGGTTTTACTGAATGTCTCGTCACCGGCATTGCGCGCAGGCTTGCGTGCCTTGCTTTCAGCGGACAAAACGATCAAAGTCGTGAATGATGCATTGGATGAACAAAACGAGGCGGACGTGGTCATCACGTCCGCCTCGTCCGCTTCCCGCTTTCATAACGAAACTGATTCAGCGCTATCAGCTGGAGTCCTGTTCCTGAGCGATGACCAGCTCAACGTCCAGGAAATGCGAAGGTTTTATCGCGCCTGGGGCATCCTGCCGACTGATTCATCCGCTGAAGAATTGACTGCCGCCATCCACGCGCTATCACAAGGACTCATCGTTGGCCCGTCGGCTTTGTTATTCGAATCAGAAAGCGAACCATTGGAACGAGGTCCGCTCACAGAAAGAGAAACAGAAGTGTTGGGGTTATTGTCAAAAGGTCTGGCAAACAAACAGATCGCCGTGGCGTTGGGCATCAGCGAACACACCGTGAAATTTCACGTCTCATCCGTTTACTCAAAATTGAATGTGACCAATCGCACCGAAGCCGTGCGCGCCGGTCTGCGCGGCGGCTGGGTCACGCTGTAATCAACTATGTCATTGCGAGGAGGATGCTCGCTTGCCCCGATGCTTTTTTGGGTCCCGACGAAGCAATCTCCTATACCATGAGGGAGATTGACTTCAGGCGATATCAATTCCCGTCATCAGTTGTTTGATATAGGGGATATGCTGTTCAGCCGCCTTCTCACCTTGCGCGATGATATGCGGAATTTGCGATGTATCAAATGTGCCCACCGGTTTTTCAAAATCAGGCAGGATCGGTATGATCTCCGCATGATGCACCGCGTTATAAAACGCAAAGGTGGATTTCAAAATATTGTTCATGTAAATGCTGTTGAAGTGCGTGGTAACCGCAGTATAGGAATTCATGCGTTTGCGTGTGGGCATTTCAAAGCCGACCGCCGCGATCACGTCACTGCCCTGTTGAATGGCAACATCAATGGGGAGGGGGTCACAGACGGCGCCGTCCACCAATAATTGCTCACCGATCTTCCAGGGTGAAAAGATCATCGGGATGGCAATGCTGGCACGGATGGCATCCAATATTTTGCCGGACGAGATGACAACCCTTTCACCGGTATAGAATTCGGTCGCGACGATATGTAGTGGGAAGGACGTATCACTGAAGCTCTTTTCACCAAAGACACTTTTTAGCCGTTCGTACATTATGTTGTCGTCGATCAAACTGGAGGCTTCGGTGAAACGTGTCTCGCCACTGAGCGCCGACTTCAAATTGGATGTGTAGCCTTCAAAGACATCACTTGTAAAAAGATTCAGCGTGAGTTGTTCGGCTTCATCAGGCTCGATCCCAAGGGCAATGATAGCCGCGTAGATGCTGCCTCCGCTGCAGCCGACTGCCATGCCAGGTATGAGTCCTTCACGGCTCAAGGCTTTGCTTAATCCCAGGGATGCAGCGCACAGGACACCACCCGAACCGATGACGACCGATAAACGATTCTTATGCATGGCTATGATTCCAATAAACGTTTGACATAATCGAGTTGTGCGCGCATGGCTTTTTCACCCTGTTCGATGACATAGGGAATCTCATGCGTATCGAAGAGTTTTATCGGGCGGTCGAAATCGGGGAAGATGGAAATGATCTCGGCATGATGGACGGCATTATGAAAAGCAAAGTTGGCTTGATAGAGATTATTTGTTAAAAGGCTGTTGATATGGAACGCATAACGGCTCACCGATTTAATCTTGCTGGGGAACGGACTTTGAAACCCCATGGCGATAATAATATCTGCGCCTTCGCGGATCGCCACATCCACAGGTAGTGGATTTGCCGCGCCGCCGTCAACCAACTGACGCCCGTTGATCGTCCACGCGGACCAGATATATGGAATGGCGATGCTGGCGCGCAAGGCATCCACCAAACTGCCTTCATGCATTGCGACTGCCTCACCCGTATAGAGGTCAGTTGCCATCAAGTAAAGCGGGAGCTTTGTGTCAGCAAATGTCTTCTCCTCAAATACCATGCGGAGCCTTTTGAGCATTGGTCCGTCATCGATCATGCTGAATTGATCGTTGAATTTGAATATGCCGGGAAGAAATGCACTTGCCAGCCCGCGCCAATTACGCTTCTCGGTAACTGCTTGATTCCACAATTTTTTGGTGTTCTCAGCTGATTCATCAGGTGTGAATCCCAAAGCCATGCTTGTAGCGTATAAACTTCCGCCGCTGCACCCCACGATCATATCGAAGTGGATATCTTCCTGAACCAATACCTTCCACAACCCCAATGCGGCGGCGCACTTTACCGAACCCGCGCCGATCACCAATGCGATCTTCTTTTTCCTGGTTGCCATAAATTGTTTCCCTGTCTGTCATTGCGAGGGTGCGATAACGACCGAAGCAATCTTCGTCAATGTTGGGGATTGCTTCTCGAAGGCGCGCAATGACAGGATGTTACTCAAAACTTGCAGCGGCCTCAGCCTGGGATGTGAACACCTTGGCGATATTGTGAAAGCCAGACATCTTCAACACCTTATCAATTCCGGGGTTGGTGGAAACGATCCGCAGATCGCCGCCATGTGAACGCGTCTCTTTGACCGCGCCGAGCAGGGTCCGCAAACCGGCACTGCTCATAAACTCAAGTCCGCTCAAGTCCATGATGAGGTTCACATGGTCCCTGGCAATCTGGGCGGCAACATTCTTCCCAAGTTCTGCCGCAGTCAAAGCGTCCACACTTCCGCTTACAAAAATCGTTGTGCATTTATCCGCGTGTTTGATTTCGGTTTTCATTGTTAGTCTCCAGTTGGAATAATAATGTGTTTGGTCAATAGCATGGTATTGCCGTCTTCGGTCGTACGGTAATTCATCTCGTCCATGGTTTGTTGAATGAAGAACAACCCGAAACCGCCAAACTCGCGTTCTTCAATGGACGCATCCACATCGGGTGTGGGCGCGCTCTTGGGCTCGAAGGCATGTCCAAAGTCGGTGATGGAAATGCCGATTTTGGACGCATCAATCTCAAGGTCAAGAATGATCGAGCCGGGGTCCATTCCAGCATAGCCATGTGTAATGATGTTCGTGCAGGCTTCATCCACAGCCAGTTGCAGATCGTAAAGAATTTCGGCAGTGATCCCAGCGTGAGGTGCGCAATGTTCCTTGAGAAACCTGCGAAAGTCGTCAAGCGATTCAAGCTGTGCAGCCCGCGTGATGCGATGAGTGGGTGTCATACTGCCTCCTAATAAACCGCCTGCGGAAAAGTTTCGACTCCCGCGTGACGCCCGATTTGCTTCACCATCCTGATTTTATCCCAACGCAGGTCAAGCGTGTCCAAAATTCCATCATGGATCGCCCAGGCGCGTCCTCTCACAGTGGAGGCCTGATCCAGCTTCCTGAAAGCGGATCCATCATCCAGGCTTTGATATAAGACTCCGCCCGCTTGAAAGCCGCGCTGGATATCATCCATCAATTTATGACCGCGTACATACGCAAAGCCGCGTCGCTCGAACACCCACGCCGATGCATACGTCAACGGCTCGAGAAAATAGGCGCGGTGCCCCAGCATGGATAAAAATGTATCGAGCTGTTCGAAGACCATGCGCGAACCACCCAGCCCAGCCCGCACCTGTCCCGGTGCGAGACCCGCGTGCATGGCTTGCTCTTCTGCTTTGATATTTCGTTTCAATGTCCCAAATAACGTGGGTTGACCGTCTTCGATGGTGTCAATCGAATAACGCGGCGTTGTCGGGTCATTCAACACAACCAGATTCAACTCGACCCCATTGAGCGAATTATCGGCAAGTTCAAGCGCAAAGAATTCGTCGTTCATGTCAGGTGAGCTTTGCGCGGTGATCAAAACCTTTTCGCTATTTACTTCGGCCTTCAAAAAGACCAGCGGCTCTTTGTTCGCGCCGGTCCATTGAATGGGGTCAATGCCAAAACGTGTCAGCAGGTTAGGCGGAATGAGTCCACGATACACGCGTCGCTTGACGGCTTCGGGCAGGTTATTCAGTTGTCGTATTGTAAATGGGAGATGTGCATCACTCTCCAGCATGGAGACGGAGATCGCCCCAAGATCTGGCACAACTTTCTCAGGCTGGCGTTTGACTCGAAAATAATTGAGCATGGATGTTGCTCAATATTATAAGGGATTATGAAGATTGTATGCCGAAAGTGAGTGGTGATTTATTGGGTTTGCTATGGCGCTTGATTATTTATCCACAACCCGGGTAAAGACTCGATCCTCTGCCAGCCTTGTGTTTTTTCAACTGGTTCCACATCCAGTTCCTTGAAATATTTATCCAAAATGGCGGCGCGTTCCTGCGCGAGTGGTGGGACGCAATAATCCTCCTCCTCCCAAATCGCGATACCATTCTCTTGCAAGCGGGCATTATCCAGACCATATTGCAACGCCTGCCCGAACGGACGCATGACGCGGCGTATTTCACCGCTATCCAGTCGCTGGCGGAGCTCTTTGCGTAACTCATCGATCGGTCTGGCTTGTACAAGATAATATGCCATGGCGTTCTCCTTTTCGCTTCGACTGCGGGACACACGTACACTGTCCCTCCGCTCAGCGCGAGTTTCTTAAAACAACACCAATTGTGTATCTGCGCGTTTCCCATCCAATAAGACGAACGGCGCGGCGCGTGCGACAACGATACCCAGTTTACGAAGGGTAGTCAAGTCACGCAGTTTGCTCGTGCGGCGGGCTTGAATAATTGTATCCGCGTTTTTTGGTCCAATGCCGGGGATACGAAGCAATTCATGCCTTCCCGCTTTGTTGATTTCAAGCGGCTTCTGCGTCAAGTTTTGTTGCGCCCATGCCAATTTCGGATCAGTGGGGAGGGGGAGATTGCCATCCTGTGTGAATGGCATTTCTTCGAGATCAAATCCATAATCACGCAACAAGAAGGAAGCTTGATACAAACGATGCTCGCGCAATGGATCAACTGCGGCTTTATTCTCGAGCGGTGTATCACGGATGGGATGAAACGCGGAGAAATAGGCGCGTTTGAGTCGAACGTTCTTCATTAGCCAATTCGTTGTGGTCAACAACTCCAGATCGCTTTCATCAGAGCCACCCGCTACAAATTGAGTCACAGTGGATGGATATCGTCCATTCCAGAATTTATACGCGGGTTGCGATCGGCGGATCTCTTCCACCCATTTCAAGGGTTGTAACAGTTCTTCAAGAAATACTTTGTGCGGAGCAAGTTTTGCAAGCCGTTCAGTATTCGGCGCTTCCAAATTGACCGAGACGCGGTCGGCGAGTTGCATGGTGCGTTCGACCTGTCCCTTTTCAGCGCCGGGCATGATCTTGAGATGCATATACCCGCGGAAGCCAAGTCTTTTGCGCAGGATCTCAGCTGTATCCAAAATTTTATTTTGGGTGTTTGCGCCGCCTGCCGCGATGCCTGAACTGAGGAAAATCCCCTCTGCGGTATTGGCTTGATTCAACTTCATGAACAATTCGGCAAACTCTTGCGGCTTGAACGTGGCGCGGCGAAAATCACGTCCCGCGCGGAAGGGGCAGTAGAAGCAATCCCGTTCACATGCCGACGAGAGCAGGGTCTTCAATAATTTTATATTTTTACCATTGGGGAGTTGAGCTGGGTGAACGAACGTGGCTCTCTGTTCTTTGGGTGTGAAACATCCCGGCTTGATTGGCTCTCCGCGCGCTTCTTCGGCGTGTTCGAGTTCCATTTGACTCGAAAGTTCAACCAATGTATCCAGAGCGTTCATAATCCGATTATAGAACATGTATTCTAAATATGCAAGTGAAAAAGGAATTTCGCACTGAGCGGAGCGTAGCGCAGACGAAGTGCAGTTTATCTGGAAGGCCTGCGTCTTGGTTACGTGGCACTAAGGCGCCACTCCGCTCGACGCGCTGACAAAAATCTCGCGTTACGTTAATTTCATACTATAATCCCGCCATGCTCAATAAGCACCATGCTCATATCGGAATGATCGCCCGCTGGCGGCCTGTCCATTTGGGACATGCCGTCATATTGAAGGCGCTGTGCAATAGCGGGGGTCAGGTTTCCATTGGCATTGGCAGTTCCAATCGTTACAATGTTCGCAATCCATTCACGCTCGCAGAAACTCAGGCGATGCTCAAACTCGTCCTTGCAGACTTTGAAAATTATCAACTCATCGCGGTTCCAGACCTGGATGATGGCCCGCGCTGGCGCGTGATGGTCAAGGAACTATTTGGCGCGCTCGATCTTTTTGTGACTGAAAATCCATATGTGACTAATCTTCTTAAAGATGACTATCGCCTCGCGCGACCGGTCGAGCTGATTCCGTCCGAGGAACAGATACCAGTTGACGGGTCGGGTGTGAGGCGGGCAATGGCGCGCGGTGATGCCTGGGAGTCGCTTGTCCCGTCAGTCGTCGCGGAGTATATTAAGTCCAATCGTCTCGATGTTCGCTTTCGAGAAGAATTCGGTTTGGAGACTCTCGCAATGGAAACCATTATTCAATAGGAGGCAGTATGTATTCATGGGATGACGATACTACAAAATGGTACGGTGAGGCAAAGTATGCATACAGTCCGGTTGCAGCACCCTCGCGCGCCGAGTCGGCAAAACGGGCGGCGGCATCAGGACCGCGTACCTATGAAAAGAAGCGTGGACCCAATGAGAAGATCATTGATCCACGCCAGCGGATTTCAACGACTTCAACCAATCCTGTGATCGTGGCAATTGACGTGACCGGCTCGATGGCATCCTGGCCATTTGAAATTTTCGACCGCCTGCCGTTGATGTTCAATACGCTTTCGCAATATCGCCCAGATGTGGAAATCTGTTTCGCGGCGATTGGTGATGCCAAAGTGGATCGCTGGCCCCTGCAAGTGACTCCATTTGCCAGCGGCTATGATTTGGAGCAATTACTTGGTTCGCTTTATGGCGAAGGCGGCGGAGGCGATGCGCCCGAATCGTACGGTCTATTCGCACATTGGGTCAATACCCATGTAGAAATTCCAAATGCGCAAGAGGTACCGTTTTTGATCGTGTTTGGCGATATCAACATGCACGCTAAAATCGAAGCTGGGCAGGTAAAGCATTATCTTGGCGACGAAGCCAGCGGGGGATGGTTTCAGAGCGGGCTGGATGCGATTGAGGAGTGGCAAAAGGTCACCCAGAAATGGAATACCTGGTTCCTGCGCCGCCCCGGAGGCAAGCGCGGCGATCATGTGGACGACCAGTGGGGCAAAGCCATTGGCGAGCAGAAGATATTTCATATTGAAGATGAACAACGCGCCGTGGATTACGCCATGGGTTTGATCGCGCGTTCGTGGGGTTACTTCGGTGATTTTCAAAATAATATGCGCGCACGGCAGGATGAAACAAAAGTGGAACAGGTAAGTAAGCCAATTGAAATGATCTGTCCACGCTGCGGCGCGCCGATCCCTGTGGATGCAGGTGGGATGTTTAAGTGCAGATTCTGCGGGACGACGTTGAAGTTGTAGTGATCATTCGCGCTGAGCGGAAGGATTGTGCTCGTCAATCCCATAGACGAAGCGCAGTTCTCAGGTAACTGCTTATTCTCTTGAAACGTGCGCTTCGTCTACGCGGCTTCGCCGCTCCGCTCAGCGCGATATGTGGATGATATGAAAATCCAAGTCATCGTCACTGTTCCGCCTTATGCTGACTTCCTCGCTGAAGTTGCCGCGCACCCGCTGGTGTGTGGGTTTCGGTTGAATACGGTGATGCCCTTGCGCGCGAGTCAGCGTGAGGTGTTGGAGCGTTTGCAAAAATTTCGTCAGCCGTTATGGGTGGATTTAAAAGGACGACAGTTGCGTGTGGTAGGCGCGGCGATCCCTCCGTATACCGAAGTGAAGTTGAGCCATCGAATAAAGGTTGAAACGCCAGTGGATGCGTATTTTTCGGATGGCAATGAACGCGTCCGTGTGGCGGCGGTGGATGGAGATCGCCTCATCCTTGCCGATGGGCCGCGGCGTTTGGTTGGTCCCGGTGAGTCAGTGAATATCATTCATCCCTCCCTTCATATTGAAGGCACATTAACTGAAACAGATAAAACTTATCTCGCGGCAATGAAAGAGTTGAGCATGACAAAGGTAATGCTTTCATATGTCGAGTCTGTGCAGGATGTGGATGAGGTCAAGGGTTTACTGCCAAACGCAGAAGTGTTGCTCAAAATTGAAACCCAACGCGGTCTTGATTTTGCAAAGCAACATGGTTCATCTCACGGACACTTGATGGCAGCCCGCGGCGACCTTTATGTAGAAGTGCTTCGCCCTCATAAAGTTGCGAGCGCGGTCAAGACAATCATCAAAGCGGATAAGGATGCAGTGGTTGCGAGTCGCATATTGGATTCGCTGGCGTATCAGCCCGTGCCGGTCAGTGCAGATATCGGCGATGTGGCATTTTTGCTGGAGATCGGTTATCGCACGTTCATGCTTGGCGACCAAATTTGTTTGCGCAGAGATTCTGTGATGGAAGCATTGAATTTGCTGGAGGAGATGGCGAAAGACTTCCGAAGTCTTTAAGACTTCGGAAGTCTCAGGCTTATTTATGAAACTTGCGATTGCCCAGATCAATACAACCGTCGGCGACCTGGAGGGAAATGTGGCGCGCATTTTGGATGCGGCGCGATCAGTTGCGAGTCAAAACCCTGACCTGATCGTCTTCCCTGAATTAACAGTTTGCGGATACCCACCGCGTGATATTTTATACGACTCATCTTTTGTGGAAGCGGTTCAAGCGGCGACCTTGGACCTGGCACGACAATCCAAGGGTTTGCCTCCGCTATTGGTTGGGTCCTTTGCCCCAGCCGAAGAAATATTATACGGGCATCCATCCTTGCATAATATTGCCTATCTCATGAGCAATGGGACGATACAAGTCGCACAGGTCAAGCAGTTGCTTCCTGTCTATGATGTTTTTTATGAGCCGCGCTGGTTTGTGCCAGGGAAGAAGACATTGCCTCCAATTGAAATTGCGGGGAAGAAAGTTGGCGTTATTATTTGCGAAGATATGTGGGATGAGGAATATTCGATTCATCCATCGGCTGATTTGAAAGCGATTGGTGCGGAGTTGTTGATATGTATCTCGGCGTCGCCTTACCGCAGGGATGCCATGCAAGGTAGGTTGTATCATGCAAAACGTCAAGGCTTGCCATTGGTGTTTGTTAATTTGGTGGGGGCGAATGATGAGTTGATCTTTGATGGTGGAAGCTTTGTATTAAATGACGAGAGGTTAAAGAAATTTGAGGAGGAAATTAGGGTGGTTGATTTTTCTGGAAAAATAGAAGAAAGAATAAAGAAGAAAGAACATCAAGATGAAGAAGTTTTTCATGCGTTGACTTTAGGTCTGCGCGATTTTGCGCGCAAGAATGGATTGAAGCATGCCTTCATTGGATTGTCTGGAGGAATTGATTCTTCAGTTGTGGCAGTGATCGCGGTTGAGGCGCTGGGCGCGGCGAATGTGACCGGGGTGGCGATCCCGTCTCGATTCACTGACCCGCGTTCGACAGAGTCCGCGCGGGAGTTGGCGGAGATGTTGGGGATCAGGTTGGAAAAGGTCGAATTGGAGAAAATGCATATTGCGGCTGAGCAGGTCCTCGGTCCGGAAAGAAGCGGGGGGGTGGGCGGGGAAAACATCCAGGCGCGTTTAAGGATGATCATCCTGATGAGTTTTGTCAATCAACAAAAAGGATTCCTGGTCAATACGAGTAATAAAACCGAACTGGCATTGGGCTACTCTACATTGTATGGCGACATGGCGGGGACGATCAGCCCGCTCGGTGATCTGACCAAGCCTGAGGTGTACGCGTTGGCGCGCTGGATCAACTCGGAACGGAATGTCATTCCGACCCACGTGATGGAGCGACCACCTTCCGCAGAGTTGCGTGCGGATCAAGTTGATCCTTTTGAGTACGACAAGATTTCTCCAGAAATCGAGAATCTCGTTTTGGCGAATCAGAGTAACGCGGCGATGCGCAACGCCGAACATAAACGCTGGCAGATGGGATTAGTACTTAAAGTGAGCGAAAAATCATTTGGCAGGGGACGTTTGATGCCGATTACGCGGAAATGAGCACGGTCAGCGAGTAGTGAAGGCTTTTCAAAAATATTAAACAGGCAAACAATCCTGTAAATGCTGGACTGATGATTCTTAAAACTCTGCGCAAGTCTAGTATTGCAGAGTTTGGGGAGGGTTCTTTTTTTATCACCTTGCGCATACAGGAATTTTCTTGTATGCTAAAATTCATTCGGGAGACTCCTACCACATGCCCACCTTAAATTGGATCGGCAAAGACGCCGTCGTTGACCATCACAAACATGTGCCTTTCCGACTGCTTAAACCCATTGACAAGTTATCCGTTGGCGATGATTCGGGCAACCTGTTGGTGCAAGGCGACAACCTCGAAGCCTTGAAAGCTCTGCTCCCCTATTATGCGGGACAGGTGAAATGCATTTACATTGACCCACCCTACAACACAGGCAATGAGGGCTGGATATATAACGATAACGTCAACAGCCCCGAAATGAAAGCATGGTTGGGCAAAGTAGTGGGAGGAGAGACAGAAGACCTTTCACGGCACGATAAATGGTTAAGCATGATGTATCCTCGTCTTAGTCTTTTACGACAATTCCTTTCTGACGATGGGGTGATCTTTGTAAGTATTGATGATACTGAAGTTAATAATCTCCGATTAGTGTTGGATGAGATTTATTCTTCGTCAAATTGGATATGTACATTGGTATGGAAAAGAAGACAAACTCCTGATAGCCGTAATCTGAATGGGGTTTCAGCAGATCACGAATATGTAATTTGTTATGGGAAAACACTGAATATACGATTTAGAGGGCAAACCAAAGATCTTAGTAAATATTCCAACCCAGATAATGATCCCAATGGACCTTGGATGAGCGATAATCTCACTGGTTTAGCTAATGCAACTGAAAGACCAAATCTTCACTACAATATCATTCACCCTATTACAAAGCAAAAATATCCTCCTCATTCATCAAGAGGTTGGATTTACGGCAAAGAAAGAATGTCTGAACTAATCTCTTCAAACCGTATTCTATGGCCAAAGAGTTCCACAGGCCGTCCTCGACTAAAACGATATATTTCAGATATGAAAAGCGAACATACTGGCTTCTCAACTCTTCTTAATACCCCCGGAAATGTCGTTGGCACAAAAGAATTAGCTGAGTTATTGGGGTCGAAGGTATTTGCTTTTCCAAAACCATCAAATCTTATTAACATATTGGTTGGTCAAATAACAGACAAAAATTCTTTGATTCTAGACTCATTTGCTGGAAGTGGTACAACTGGTCAAGCTGTTATGCAACTAAACGCTGAAGATGGTGGTAATAGGCGTTTTATTCTGGTGGAAATGGAAAACGATATTGCTCAAAAGATTACTGCCGAACGTTTGAAGCACGTTTCGCAAGGCTATTCCTACAAAGATCAAAAGGGCAATAAAAACAAAGAAAAAGGCTTGGGTGGTGGCTTCCGTTATTGTGAGTTAGGCGCAACCTTATTCGATGCCGATGGTCAAATCCGTGAAGAGGTGAAATATAACGATCTGGCGCAACATGTTTACTTCATCGAGACAGGTCAGCCCCTCACCCTGCCCTCTCCCAAAGGGAGAGGGGGAATCAGTCCGCTTTTGGGTGTTCACAATGGCACAGCAGTTTATTTGCTCTACAATGGAATCTTGAAAGATAAAAAAGCAAATGGCGGGAACGTGCTCACGCGTGCCATGCTCCAATCCCTGCCAAAGCATGAAGGCATAAAAATTATTTATGGTAATGGCTGTCTGTTGAGCGAAGACAAGTTGCGAGAATTGGGTATTACGTTTAGGCAGATACCGTATGAGGTGAAGCACACATGATGTCGTTGCGAGGAGGGTGTACTTCCCGACGAAGCAACCCCCGATTAAGCGGGTGAGTCTCGTCGATCAACTATTCCTGATTAACAGGAGACTGCTTCGCACAAACCGCTCGCAGCGACATATTGGACGGAAACCATATGCAACTCAAAGAATTTCAAAAACGAACGCTCGATGCGCTGCGCGATTACTTCCGTGCCTGCGTTGAAAAACACAATGCCAACACTGCATTCTATGAAACCACCTTGCGCCGTTATGGTCTCGGCGTTCCCTACAATCCCGCCCCCGAACTTCCCGACCTGCCTTATGTTTGTCTGCGCCTGCCAACAGGCGGCGGTAAAACACTCGTCGCCGCGCACTCGGTCGCACTCGCCAAAACCGAATACCTGCATACCGATGAACCGCTCGTCTTGTGGCTCGTTCCGTCCAATACCATCCGTGAGCAAACCCTGAAAGCCCTTCGCAGTCGCAAGCATCCCTATCGAAAGGCAGTCGAAACCGCGGGCGCAAATGTCACCGTGCTGGATATTGAGGAAGCGAAATATATTCAACCTTCGCAACTAAACGGCGTGACGATCATCGTCTCGACCATGCAAGCCTTCCGCGTCGAAGAGACCGAGGGACGCAAAGTGTACGAACAAAACGGTTCTCTGATGGGACATTTCCCCGCCTCGCTTCAAGCCTCACTTTTAGCTGGTCTCGATAAACATGAGAACGGCTCCCCTGTTTATTCTCTCGCCAACGTACTTGCCCTGCATCGTCCGCTCGTGATTGTGGATGAAGCCCATAACGCCCGCACCGATTTATCCTTTTCCACGCTCAAACGCTTTGCCCCATCCTGCATTTTGGAATTCACCGCAACACCCGACACCGAAGATTATCCAAGCAACGTTTTGCATACCGTCTCAGCGGCGGAACTCAAAGCCGAAGGGATGATCAAACTGCCCATTTATCTGGAAACCCAACAGGATTGGCGTGTTGCTGTCTCTCAAGCAATTGCCAAACGCAATGAACTCGAAGCCATTGCCCGCGCCGAACGCGCCGAAACTGGCGAATATCTGCGCCCGATTGTTCTTCTGCAAGCGCAGCCTACCTTCAAAAACAAATCATCTGTCAACGTGGAGGCAGTCAAGGAATGTTTGTTGAAAGACAATCACATTCCCGAAGATCAGATTGCAATTGCCACAGGCGATAACAACGAAATCACGAACATTGATTTATTCGCGACTGATTGCCCCATCCGTTATATCATCACTGTCCAAGCCCTGCGCGAAGGCTGGGATTGTTCCTTTGCTTATATCCTTTGTACCGTTGCTGAACAAGTCGGCGCAACGGCTGTCGAACAAATCCTGGGTCGGGTTTTGCGTCAACCCAATGCACAAGCCAAGCGACATGCCGAACTCAATCACGCTTACGCCTTTGCCACATCCCTGCACTTTGCACAAACTGCCAACAGCCTCGCCGATGCGCTCATTCAAAACGGCTTCGAGAAACAGGAAGTGCGCGGCTTAATCCAGATTGCCCAGCAACAGCAATTGATGGATTCGGGTTATTGGTTCGGCGGGAGCGAAGCAGAGGCAACAACTGAAACAGCAAAGACAGAGAAGATAGTTACCTCATCGCTTCAAGCCTCTCCATTTTCGATTCCCAAGTTAGCTGTGAACATGGGTGACTTTCTGGAACAATTCGATGACAGTTTCTTTGATGAAACATCGCTCGACCTAGCCAAACAAGACCCCTACCTCTCTGAGGAAGACTTTCCCAAAGATGCTCCGACGGGAATCAGTGTCGAATTGGACATTGACGCGCAAGGCAAAATCTCTTCAAACTTTATTACCGATTTGCATCAACAAACGTATCTGCTTGCATCTGACCAGAGAGTTACGAAAGAGACGCTTGGCAAATGGCTGGATGGAAATATCGTGCATAAAGATGTTCCACAACCAGAGTCTTACGCCTTCTTCCTCGGCATGGTCGAACGCCTGCTCGAAAAGCGCCGCTGGACACTCGGTGAATTATGGCGCGAGAAATACCGTCTCAAAGAGGCCGCCCGCAAAAAAGTGGATGGTATTCGTAAATCTATAAAATCCGATGTCTTTGCGAGAACCTTATTTTCTACAACAGAATATGAGTTGGTCGCCACGCCCGATTTATGTTTTACGTTTGACCCCGAAGAGTATCCCTACCCACCCAACTCCCTGTTTGTAGGGCGGCACAAATTCAAGAAACACTACTACAAAGTCATTGGCGACATGAAAGCCGAAGGCGAAGAATTCCAGTGCGCCCAACTGCTCGATAACCATCCCAAGATCAGACGCTGGGTGCGAAACCTTGAAGGCCGCCCGCAACACTCCTTCTGGCTGCAAACCTCCACTGATCGCTTCTATCCTGATTTTGTTTGCGAATTAACGGATGGTCGTTATCTCGTCGTCGAATACAAAGGTTTCGACCGCTGGAGCGACGACGATTCCAAAGAAAAACGCGCCATTGGTCAAGTGTGGGAAGAAAAGAGCGATGGTCAATGTCTCTTCGTCATGCCCAAAGGACCCGATTGGAATGCCATCCTTGCCAAATTGGGATAGTGCATCGTGAACACTAAACAATTCCATATAGCCCAGACAATCAAAGGTCCAATTGAATACCGTCTTGAAGGAGAGGGTCCGACCATTATGGTTTTGAATGGCGGGCATTGCAGTCGTGATACCCGGCTTTCACACGAGCGCTTGATAGCGCATGGCTTCTCAGTTCTAACCCCCTCCCGCCCTGGGTACGACAGTACGCCTTCCTCCACAGGCCGTACTGCACAAGCCGCCGCTGACGCACTCGCAACTCTGCTGGACACCCTGAAAATTACAGCTGTGGATGTGATCGGCATCTCCGCCGCCGGACCTACTGCATTGGCCTTTGCGCAACGCCATCCGGGCCGCATACGCAAACTGATTCTTGAGTCTGCGATGACAACCGATTGGGATGAGCAAACCAAAAGGCGTTCGCGCCTCGGTTTTGGGCGCGCTGAAAAGGCCACCTGGGTATTTATGCATCTGATGTTGAAACTCTTCCCAACCATGATGATCAAGGCTCTGCTGCATGATCTGACCGTGCTTGATGTAAATGAGGTCCTCAAGCGGATGAGTGAGGATGATCTATACTTCATCAAGCGTATGCTTCAAACTTCCCGATCAGGAACAGGGTTTATGAACGATATCGAACACAAGGTGGATCACCTGGCTTCAATTACCACTCCTGTCTTGGTGATGTGTTCGCCCAATGATCGAACCGTGTCACCGAAAAATGCCCAGCGAATTGCTGACGAAGTCACAAACTGTGAACTGTATGCAGTGCCATCCGATACGCATCTAATTTGGATCGGTAAGTCTGCAAATGATGTCTGGCAAAAACGGTTATCATTTCTCAAATCATAATGCGATAAGCAACTCAAGTTGCGGTTAACCTCATGTTATCTGATGTTGAGGGTGTCGAACCCTACTACTTTGAACTTCCGCGGCCTTTATCAATTATGGAGCTGAACGAGTATGAATATCAGCATTGAACAAATCGAAACTTTGCTGCTTATCGCAGCCATTGTGGCGATGGTGGCGCGGCTGTTAAAAATTCCTTACACGGTTGGTCTGGTGCTGGCGGGTATTGCTTTGGCGTTCCTTCCGTTCATTCCCGATATAAACCTAACAAAAGACCTGATCTTCACCATATTCCTGCCGCCTCTGATTTACGAAGCCGCGCTATACATCCGCTGGCCGGAACTGCGCCGGGATTTGCCAGTGATCCTCACTTTGGCAACGGTTGGGGTTTTAGTTTCCGGGGCAGTCACAGCGGCAGGTATGCATTACCTAGCACAATGGGAATGGCAAAGTGCGATACTTTTTGGGATTTTGATTGCCGCCACCGACCCTGTTTCCGTCATCGCCACTTTCAAAGAAGCCCGTGTACATGGGCGCTTGCGTTTGCTGGTTGAAGCCGAGAGCCTCTTCAATGATAGCGCGGCGGCAATCGCTTTCAGCATTGCCCTGGCTTTTGCAATGGGTGGAAGCATAACAGCTTTGGGTACTTTACAGTCGCTGGTTGTCACTATTTTGGGCGGAATCATTTGTGGGGCATTAGTCGCTGGCGGTGTATTATTTCTTGCAGGGCGCACTGATGACCATCTTGTAGAAATCACACTGACAACTGTCGCTGCCTACGGCTCCTTTTTGCTGGCGGAACATTTCCATGTATCGGGTGTATTGGCGTCCCTCGTTGCGGGCTTGCTGACTGGCAACATTGGCTCGCTTGGCTCGATCACCGATAAGGGACGGGATGCCGTTGAATCATTTTGGGAATTTATCGCGTTTGCTGTAAACTCGCTGATCTTTATGCTGATCGGCATACGCGAAGCTAATCAGGATTTCACAAACTTTATCATACCCATTCTGCTTGCAATTGTTATCGTACTCGTGGGGAGAGCTATCGCAGTCTATCCCCTCTCAATATTGTTCTCACGCTCTGGTCTAAAAATCCAAACCAGCCACCAACACATTCTATTCTGGGGCGGCTTGCGCGGGGCATTAGCCCTGGCATTGGCGCTTGGGCTTCCCCCGGAAATAGCTCACCGTGAAATGATCATCACTGTTTCTTTTGGCGTTGTTGCCTTTTCCATAGTTGTTCAAGGTATGACGGTGATACCGCTTCTACGGAAATTGAAAGAGATTCCATAATCCGCCCCGTACAACCCTGCCGAAAACGCCGTACCTTTTCCCAAATCCCTGTGTTGTTATAAAAAAGGCGAGTTTTGTTCCCGGCTTGTAAGAGGAGGAGGTTGCGATTGGGAAGTTGATAAATTACAGTAAATATCGTTCCGTTTTGTAAGACTAAACTTCAAAAGGAGAAGAAGACATGGCTGATAAAAGTATGGAGCACGATAAGCAAGTGTTGCATAAACTGGGCTATGCCCAGGAACTTTCCCGCCGCATGAGCGGCTTCTCGAACTTCGCGATTTCGTTTTCGATCATTAATATCCTGGCAGGCGGTATTTCCGCGTTCTATGCCGCCTTCAATTCCACGGGCGGTGGCGGCGCCTTCATCGGCTGGCTGATCGGCGGTTTTTTTGGTTTGTTAGTGTCTTTCAGTATGGGACAAATTGCCTCTGCCTACCCGACGGCTGGCGGCTTGTATCACTGGGGCTCGATCCTCGGCGGCAAGTTCCTGGGCTGGATGACTGCCTGGTTTAACCTGCTCGGCCTTCTGTTCGTTGTGTCCTCTGTGGATGTCTTCCTGTATCAGGTCTTTTTCAAGGGATTGCTGGTTGATACCGTGCTCGGAGGGCATTTCCTGGGAATGGACTCCTCCACCTGGAACATTAATACCCAGCACATCTTCGTGATCATCGTTCTGGTCACACAGGCGCTGTTCAACCACTACGGCATCAACGTCACCACCAAGCTCACTGACTTCAGCGGCTACCTGATCTTTGCCCTGACAATTGTCTTCGTCATCGCGCTGTTCGCCTACTCGCCTGTCGCGCTGGATTTCTCACGTCTTGTAACCTTTACGAATTACACGGGTGAGCCGGGCGGCAATGTAATCCCGACCGCTGTTAACAGTCTTTTTCTTGCCTTCTTCTTCGGCTTGATCTATGTGATGTACACCATCACAGGCTTCGATGCCTCAGGGCACACCTCCGAAGAGACTCACGACGCGCAGGTCAATGTACCGAAAGGAATGTGGACATCGGTGTTCTATTCCTGGACATTTGGACTCGTCATGGTTGCGGCGTTTGTATTAACCATGCCTAGCATCAAAGAAGGCGCGGCCGCGGGCTTCAACTCGTTCTTCTATATGTGGAGCGCATCAAGGATGCCTTATGCGCTGAGCCTGATACTCGCTGTAGGCATTGTAATCACGAACTATATCTGCGCCCTGGCTGGTCTTACATCCACATCGCGTATGATGTTCGCCTTTGCCCGCGATGGCGGCTTGCCAGCCTCCGGTTTCCTCTCTCACATTAGCACAAGCACCCGCACGCCCACCTATGCCATCTGGACAGGCGCGGTGCTGGCGTTCGTTACATCCCTAACGGGTATTATTGGTAATGCGCTTGGCTTGCAAGGAGTGGATATCTTCCTCGTTCTTGCCACAGGTTGTGCGGTTTTCCTGTATATCTCGTACACGATACCCGTCGTGGCAGGTATTTTTGCAGAGGGCAAGACTTGGACGGAAAAGGGTCCATTCAATCTCGGTACGTGGTCCAAGCCTATCGCCATTGTAGCATCTGCTGGTGTAATCCTCCTTACCACCACTGGTTTCTTTCCTCCCAATACTCCAGTATTCTACCTAACACTAGGCATGTTGGTGCTACTGCCCATTCTCTGGTTTGCGGGTATAAATAAGTCGTTTGAAGGCGTACCGCAAGGCGAGAAGATCAAGGAACGCCAGAAGATGATCGCCGAGATCGAAAAGAAATACGGCGAATAAGCCATCAAGTTTCTGAACATCCAAAAATGCGGTATCTCGCTTTCAATGGGATACCGCATTTTTCTGTAAACCCGAGGTCGCATGAAATATCTTTTGGGAATTGATCAAGGCACAACACAAACCACGGCAGTCATCGTCAACGAACGTGGCGAGATGCTCGAAAAGAACTCAGCGCAATTACCAGCGCGTTTTCCACAGGCAGGCTGGGTGGAGCAGGATCCGCTTGATATTGTGCGTACCGTCAAAGAGGCGTGTATGCCTTTGCTTGAGAAGTATGCTATCTCCGCGGTGGGATTTGATAATCAAGGCGAGACTTTTGTAGTTTGGGATAAGGATACTGGAGAACCGGTGACTCCCGCGATCGTGTGGCAGGATACAAGAGGACAATCCGTTTGTGACGCGCTCGCCTCACGGGTGGATTTGAACCTGCTTCGCCAAAAGACAGGACTCCTACTCGACAGCTATTTCTCCGCGCCAAAGCTCAAGTGGGTGTTTGAAAATTACCCCGAAATTCGCAGGCAAGCGCATGAGGGTAAACTTTTATTTGGAACAACAGAGACGTGGGCGATATGGTCATTGCGCAAAGGGAAGTTGCATGTCACTGATCCATCCACGGCTTCACGCACATTGTTATTCGATATGAATCGTTTCGAATGGGATGATGAGTTACTGGCATTATTTGATGTTCCAAAAATTATGCTACCAGAAGTGAAGCCATCGGCAGGTTTTATCGGTGATGTTGATTTTGGAAATGGAAAGCCATTACCATTACATGCCTTATTAGTTGATCAGCAAGCCGCATTATTTGGTCAGGCTTGTTTCAACGCGGGCGAGATGAAATGTTCGTTTGGCACAGGTAGTTTCCTTTTGATGAATATCGGAGGCAAGCCGCGCCTTTCGAATCATGGGTTGCTCACCACGGTCGGCTGGAATTTTGACGGGCATACAGCCTACGCGTTCGATGGCGGGATCTTTGTCACAGGTTCGGCGGTCCAGTGGTTGAGAGATAACTTGAAAGTGATTCCAGATTCTGCTTCGAGCCATGACGCTGCGAAGCGTTCCACTGATTTGGGTGTAGTCGTTGTCCCTGCCTTGCAAGGACTCGCTGCGCCGCACTGGCGGACAGACGTCCGTGGTGCAATGTTTGGTTTGAATCGCAGTACGACTTCCGATGATATTGTGCGAGCAACGCTGGATGGGATTGCATGCCGTGTGTATGAGGTGGTCACTGCAATGTCGCAGGATGCGGGTCAGGCACCGCCGCATTTGAAAGTGGATGGCGGTCCTTCGGGGAATCCGTATCTCATGCAGATGATCGCGGATTTGTTGAATCTTGAAGTGCAGGTCTCTGCCGCGTTGGAGGCGACCGCAATTGGTATTGCAAATCTCGCGGGCGTGTCCGCGTTGGGAACATCGCTTGACGACTTGTCCAGGAATTGGAAAGCGGAAACAGTTTATATGCCGAAGATGAATGAAGATGAAAGAGGCAAGAAATTGGCGCAGTGGAATAAGGCTTTAGACGCAGTGAAGAGCTTTCATTCATGAGGATATTCGCGTTGAGCGGAGCAAGGCTTTAGCCGAGCGCAGTCGAAACGTGGTGGATAGAATATGTACGGTCCTTCGACTGCGGAACTTCGACTTGCACTCAGTTCCTCCGCTCAGGACGAATAAATGATATGAATAATATTTTTGACATTGCCATCATTGGCGCAGGAGCAGTTGGTTCCGCGATTGCGCGTGAAATATCGAAATACGATTTGAAAGTCGTGTTACTGGAATCAAACTCCGATGTTGGCATGGGGACATCCAAAGCCAGCACCGCGATTTGGCATACCGGTTATGACGCAACGCCCGGTTCGCTTGAGTCCGCACTGTTGAAACGCAGTTATCCATTGATGGAAGAGTTTATGAAAGAGGTGGGAAGTCCTTTTGAATTGGTCGGTGGGATATTGATCGCCTGGAATGAAGAGCAAATGCATACGCTCCCCAAATTGTTGGAGAAGGCAATTCAAAATGGGGATGATGATTGTTATCTAATTGACAAGGATGAAGTTTATCGAAGAGAGCCTCATCTTGGCGAGGGGGCATTAGGTGGGTTGTTCGTCCCTGGCGAAGGCATTCTGTGTACATACACAATACCATTGGCTTGTGCGACGCAGGCCGTGGTCAACGGGGCGACACTCAAACTCAATTATCGAGTTACAAGTATTTCTACAAAAGACGAGCTCCACCTTATCTCAAGTCAGGATGAAGCCATCGAAGCGCGGTGGGTTGTTAATGCGGCAGGCTTGTTCTCGGACGAGATCAACGATCATTTTGGATATCAAAATTTCAAGGTCACGCCTCGACGTGGTGAGTTGATTATCTTCGATAAGTTGTCGCGTCCATTAGTCAATCATGTTTTGCTGCCTGTCCCAACTGCAACAACGAAGGGCGTGTTGATCAGCCCAACAATATACGGAAATATTTTGTTGGGTCCAACCGCGGAAGATTTGCCTGATAAAGCAGCAACAAATACAAGTTTGAACGGATTGCAATCCTTACTTGAAAAGGGCAGAAAAATATTACCAAAACTGCTTGAGGAGGAAGTCACTGCCACGTACGCGGGCTTGCGCGCCGCGACGGAACATAGCGATTATCAAATCGCCATGCACAAAGATCAAAGATACGTTTGTGTGGGTGGGATCCGATCCACAGGGATCTCAGGCTGTTTGGGAATTGCAGAATATGTCGCTGAGTTATTGAAAGATGACGGCGTTGAGTTGAAGCGCAAACCTGAATTCAAGAAAATCAAGATGCCGAATATTGGAGAGGCATTTACGCGTCCATATCAAAATGCGGAGATGATCGCGGAAAATCCTGGGTATGGAAAAATTGTCTGTCATTGTGAGCGCGTGACATTGGGCGAGTTGAGGGATGCAATGGATTCACCAATCCCCGCGATGAGTTTGGATGCCCTGCGAAGAAGAACGCGGGCGATGCAGGGGAGGTGCCAGGGGTTTAATTGCCAGGCGACGCTATTGAAGACTCTTGAGTCGGGGAGCTTACTCCTTGCAAAACCTCGACAGCAAGCTGTTGGACTCCAGAGTACAGATGTATTAATCATCGGCGCAGGACCGGCGGGACTTGCCGCGGCGCTGGAATTGAGAAGGCTTGGAATAAAAGATGTCGTGATTGCGGAACGTGAATCGGAGGCCGGAGGGATTCCACGTATGTGCGGACATACCGGTTTCGGTTTAAGGGATTTTCAGCGTGTGATGACAGGTCCCTCATATGCACGTAAATATCGCGAAATGGCTGAACGCGCCGGAATAAGGATTCGTACGTCCACGACGATTACGGGGTGGAATGATTCCAAACTTCGGAAGTCTCCGAAGACTTCCGAAGTTTTCTTTAGCTCACCAAATGGAACTGGAAGTATTGAAGCAAAATCTGTGTTATTGGCGACGGGTGTGCGAGAGAGACCGCGCTCGGCGCGATTGATTCCAGGCACGCGCCCGCAGGGAGTCTTTACGACTGGTTCGCTTCAACGATTTGTTTATGAACATCATTTGCCTGTGGGAAAACGCGCGGTGATCGTTGGCGCGGAGATTGTGAGTCTATCGGTTGTGACGACCCTCTTGCACGCGGGTGTGAAGGTTGTCAACATGGTGACCGAGTTGCCGCGTCATCAGTTGTATTTGCCAATTTTCCTGCCAGCCAAAATATTGTATGCAGATATCCTTGCACGTTCACCGATTCTGATAAACAAGCGCGTGACAAATATTTTTGGCCGTTCACGCGTGGAGGGAATCGAAGTCACTGATTTGGATACAGGCAAAACGCAAATCATAGAATGTGACACGGTCGTCTTCACGGGCGATTGGATTCCAGAGAATGAACTCGCAAGAAGGGGAGAGGTGGAGACGCTGAAGGCGTCGTTGGGCCCGCAGGTGGATTCATTATTTCGCACATCGCAAGTAGGGGTCTTCGCGGCAGGGAATCTCTTGCGCGGCGTGGAAACTGCGGACTGGGCGGCTCTGGAGGGTCGCCGCGCGGCGCGGTCCATGGCTCAATGGTTGGAAAATGCTCAATGGTCAGCGAGCAGGACCGGGGTCCGCGTGGAAGCGCCGCTTGAGTGGATATGTCCGAATGTGATCACCGATTCAGTTCCAGCCGCGTTTCGATTCCAATCCAGGGAATTTCGCAACAATGTAAAATTAGAAATCCATCAAGGCGAACTGCTGCTGCATACGGAGCAATATTCAAGATTGGTTGCCAATGCGCCGATGAACTTAACGGGCAAATGGGTGAGCAAGGTAAATCATTCCGGTGATGCGGTAAGAATTATCGTTCAGGGAAAATAATCATGTTGACTCAATTCATTATCATTTTTATGGCTTATGCTCTGGGATGTTTAGCGGTTGGATATTATCTCGTCCTTTGGCGTACAGGACAGGACTTGCACGAAATGGGCAGTGGCGCGACGGGTGGGCGAAACACCGGGCGCGTGTTGGGAAAAAGCGGCGCGGTCATTACTGGCATTGGCGACATCTTGAAAGGTGTGCTTGCAATGGCAATCGCGTTATGGTTCAAATTGGAACCATGGGCGCTGGCGTGTGTGATGGTGGCGGTATTAGCCGGACATGTATGGCCGATCCAACTTGGCTTTCGAGGCGGCAAGGGACTCTCAGCCGCGTTCGGCGCGGTGCTGATGTACGATTATCGTATCGCGGTGTTGACTGCGGTTGTGGCGCTGGCGCTTTTATTGATCAGCCGTCGCAATGAATTTATTTTTTTAATTGGCATGGCCTCGTCCCCGATCATTGCATTTGCCCTGGGTCATCGTTGGGAAATAATCACGGGCATTACAGTCCTTATACTTATGATCTGGTTTGCACATCGCGCTAATATTCGCAAATCATTGAATTTGCAAAATATCTGAGGAGGCAATAGACGTATGGGTTCATTGATTTTCAGGATCGCCACTACGCGGCATGAATTTGAACAAATTTTCAAACTGAATTACAAAACGTTTGTGGAGGAAATTCCCCAGCACGAGCGAAATGCAGAGCGGCGCCTGGTGGATAAATTCCACGACGAGAATACGTATCTGATTTGCATGGATGGCGAAAGATTGATCGGTATGCTGGCTGTACGCGACAAACGCCCGTTCTCTCTGGACTTGAAACTGGAACAGCTTGATTCATATTTACCACCCTATAAATCAATTTGCGAGATACGACTCCTCGCTGTGGAGCCTGACCGCCGCAAGACGCGCGTGTTCACTGGCTTGATCCTCAACCTTGCAAAATATTGCGACGAACACGGCTACGACCTGGGTATCAGGTCTGGCACCACTCGTCAGCTGAAAATGTATCGTCATCTTGGATTCATGCCTTTCGGTCCATTGGTTGGCAGGGACGGCGCTCAGTATCAGCCCATGTACCTGACATTGGATTCTTATCGCAGGCTTCGTGAGTCTGCGCGGATATTTACCGGCCTTTTGTAGAGACAGGGCGCATCGTCAAGACATTGTTTGGGTTTTTATTCTATGGTAAAGTAAACCCCGTAAGCCGAGGACGTCCTTTACCACAAAGGTCTAATTTTTTTTCCTTTGTGCTACTTGGTGACACTTTGTGGTGAGAAAAAACCTGGAGACAATTATGAAGATTGCGCTCGTCATCGGTTCGACCATTTCAACGATAAAGGATGAAGTGATTCAGGGGCGAAAACTGCTCATCGTGCGGAATACAGATACTGGAGGGAAGCCGACCGGTGACCCATATATCGCGGTGGATACCGTAAGTGCGGGGACAGGTGATCTGGTGATGGTTACCGATGGTTCCTCTGCCCGTTACACCAATCAAACAACCAATGCGCCTGTGGACGCGGTCATTGTTGGCGTCATTGACTCGCTTGAAATGAGCGGCAAGGTTACATACAGGAAAGAATGATAATTACCAATTACGAATTACCATTTGGAGTAATTTGTAATTGGTAATTCGTTTTCTGCCATGAGTGACTCACGAGACCTTTTGTCGGTAGGTGTGGATGTTGGGACGACCACAACACAAATTGTCTTTTCACGCCTCAACTTGCAGGATGTCTCACGACCGGGTCAGATTCCACGAATTAACATTACAGATAGAAAAGTGATTTATCAAAGTCCGATCGTGTTCACGCCATTGATCGACTTTGAAACAATTGATGCGGATAAACTAAAGGAAATCGTGCGGCGTGAATATTCATCCGCTGGTGTTGACCCGAATCAAGTAGAGACAGGCGCGGTCATCATTACTGGTGAGACCGCCAAGAAAAAGAATGCGGATGAAATTCTCAGAGCGCTATCGGGACTCGCGGGTGAATTCGTTGTCAGTGTGGCAGGACCGAACGTTGAAAGTTTAATAGCTGGTAAAGGTGCGGGCGCCGCGGACTATTCGCAGAAGAATTATGCAACCGTCACGAACGTTGACATCGGCGGCGGAAGCGCGAATAGCGCAACCTTTCGAAGCGGAAACTTGATCGGCGCCGCGGCGATGAATTATGGCGGACGCATTCTTGAGGTCGAAAATGGAAGCGGAAAGATTCGTCACATTGCCGAGCCTGCAAAACATATCTTGAATGATATTGGGTTGAGATTGGAGATTGGAGATTTACCGTCGCTTGAAGATTTGCGACGCTTCACGGACCGCATGGCTGACATGACTATTGAATTGATCGAAGGCACGAATTCGCCATTGGCACAAAAGATCTATCTCACGCCGCCGGTCGGTGTTTCGGGCAAAGGCTCCGTGCTGATGCTCTCCGGTGGAATTGGGCATTATTACTACAACCCGCTTTCGATCAACTCGGTAAGTGATGCAACAATCCATGATGACGTAGGTCCGCTGTTAGCAGAGTCTTTGCGCAAACATGCAGTGTTAAGTTCTTATACAGTTGTGCAACCCTCAGAGACTGTACGTGCAACTGTATTGGGAGCCAGTACGCAGACAGTGACGTTATCAGGCTCGACGATCTGGGCAGAAAAAGAAATTCTGCCGTTGAAGAATGTGCCTGTGATACGACCCCTATTTGATTATGGGCGGGGGGACCCCGCCCCTACGGATATCTCAAGGAGCATCGCCGAAGCCGTGACCCGCTGGGATGTCAATCTCGCGACCGATCCGTTTGCAATTGCGCTGGAATTGGACAAGTCATTGGATTACGAATCGTTGACTCAACTGGCAAATGGATTGAAGAACTTTTCAGATACAATGCCAGGCGACAGGCCGTTGATCGTGATCATCGAAAGAGATTATGCCCAGGCACTAGGTCAAACCGTGAAGGGGCTAGCTCCGACACGTTCGTTATTAGTGATTGACCAGGTCGGCTTATCCGAAGGCGATTACATTGATATTGGCACCCCCCTCATGGATGGACGCGTGGTCCCATTGAGCGTGAAGACGTTGATTTTTTATCATTAGAGGTTTGAGATGAAATTTAGCGCTCGTGTGGAAAACAGCAAGGACAATCATAAAGTGTTCTTGCAGACTGGTGACAATATCCATTCGATTGTCATCCCTCCCAAATCAACTGGCTACGGCTCCAGCGCGAATGGAGGCGAGTTATTGTTCCTGGCACTGGCATCCTGCTACTGCAATGACATCTATCGCGAAGCCGCGAAACGGAATATCAAAGTGGAACGCGTTGAAGTGAATGTGGAAGGTGATTTCGGCGCAGAAGGCGACCCCGCCAAAAATGTGACCTATCACGCCAAAGTCTTTGCACAGGCCAGTGAAGATGAGATTCAAAGTATGATGCATTTGGTTGATACGGTCGCTGAAATTCAGAATACCTTGCGAGTTGTGACACCTGTAGTGCTAAGTCAAGTTGAAGTGGTAGAGGTTTGACGAATGGCAAAACTAAAATGGTGGCTGATTATCGTCGGTGGATTTTATTTGTTACTCGCTTGGTCGAGTTTATGGGTTTTGTTCATAAACCCCATGGTTTTCGGTACGATGTTTCCGTTTGCCTCGGACAATGTTTCTATTCGGGCTTTCTCGGATGCATGGCTGATTTTTGTGCTTGAAATGGGAGTGCTTGGCGTTATTATGTTGTATGCCTCACGCAACCCAGTTCACAATAGAATCTTGGTATGGACGGTGGCAATTCTAGAGTTGATTCGTGGCGCTGGTGGCGATCTGCTGTGGATGATGCGTGGATGGCCCACGGTAAATTACATCCCTTTCATGATGGTACATCTGATCATAGGGATAACAGGTTTGTTGTTTATGAGGCAGCAGTCAACCAGATTAGCAAGCTAAAGGTATTCATTATGCTCCTAAGAACCAAACTGCACGGTAAAACGTACGAATTCCCGGATATTCGTCTTCTTATGGGCAAAGCCAATGAGGAGAAATCCGGCGACCATCTTGCGGGAGTCGCCGCTGAGACAACCGCCGAGCGCGTCGCCGCGAAACTTGTTCTTGCTCAAGTGCCCATGTGGGTTCTGCATGACAATCCCGCCGTGCCTTATGAGGACGATGAAATCACACGCGTCATTCACGATGCCGTGGATCAAACAATTTACAACGAGATCAAAGACAAGACAGTGGGGGAGTTCCGCGAATGGATTCTCGCTGACACAACAACAACCGATATGATCCGCCGCGCGTCGAACGGACTCACCGCCGAGATGATCGCAGGCATTGTGAAGTTGATGTCCAATCTCGATCTAATGTACGCCGCGAAGAAGATTCCCGTAATGTCATATTGCAATAATACGATTGGCAAACCCGGTACGCTTTCTTCGCGCAATCAACCCAATCATCCCACCGACTCGCCCGAGGGCATCCGTGCAGAAATCTATGAAGGTTTGTCGTATGGTTCCGGCGATTCGGTGATCGGCATCAATCCCGTTGATGATTCTTATGGCTCGGTCTCACGTCTGCTCGATATGAGCTATGATGTCATCAAGACCTGGAACATCCCCACGCAAAATTGCGTGTTGTCTCATGTCACGACTCAAATGAAATGCCTACAATCCGGTTCGCCTGTCGGACTTGTCTTTCAATCTCTGGCTGGTTCGCAAAAAGGAAACGACTCATTCGGCATCTCCGTCGGCATGATGGATGAAGCCTATGAACTTGCGAAGAAGCATTGTTACCCGAAGGGTCCTAACTTCATGTATTTTGAAACCGGGCAGGGTGCAGAACTTTCCGCTGAAGCGCATAATGGTTGGGATCAACTCGTTCTCGAAGCGCGCTGTTATGGTTTCGCAAAACGCTACAGCCCTTATCAGGTCAACACCGTCGTTGGCTTCATCGGTCCTGAATATTTATATGATGCGCGCCAGATCCAACGCGCCGGACTCGAAGATCATTTCATGGGCAAACTCACTGGCATCTCGATGGGCGTGGATGCCTGTTACACCAACCACGCCCGCGCCGATCAAAACGCCATCGAGAATCTGGCAGTCATGCTCACCGCCGCGGGCTGCAATTATTTCATGGGCTTGCCGATGGGCGACGACTCGATGCTTTCGTATCAGTCCACGTCCTATCACGATGCGCCCACGCTTCGTCAACTTTTCAATTTGCGTCCCGCGCCTGAATTCGAAAAATGGATGGAAGACATGGGTCTCATCAAAAACGGCATCCTCACCGACAAAGCCGGCGACCCGACAATTTTCCTCAAACGTTAATGTCATTGCGAGCCCGATAGGGCGAAGCAATCTTCACGGATCATGAGATTGCTTCGTCGCAACGAGCGCTCCTCGCAATGACATATGGAGATTTTTATGGACGATACCAAACTTAACGCGATCGTAGACGCGATTGTCCGCGAACTCAAAGAAGCTGGAGCAGTGAAGACCTCCGCTTCAGACTCACCCGCGCGTGTCGCAGACACCCTTCAGGGTGCTCCCGTTTCGATAACTTCATCTGCGCCCTCAGCTGTTTCGGTTAAACCTCGCCCCGCGACTTCAACCGCAAATATTACGATCGATCTACCCGACCCGACGCTTTCACGCACAACACCACGCGTCAAGAATCCAAAAGACGCGGAAGGCTTGAAAGCATTGATGGCTTCCACCACCGCCCGCATTGGAGTCGGTCGCGCGGGTCCTCGATATAGCACAGCGGAATTATTGCTCTTTCAAGGCGATCACGCGGTTACACAGGATGCGTTATATCGCGATGTAGACCAAAAACTTTTAGATGAATTTAACTTGTTCACCGTTCAAACCAAGATCACCGGTGGCAAACAGGAATATCTTCTGCGCCCCGACCTCGGACGTTTACTCAACGATGATGCCAAGCGCCTCATCAACGAGAAATGTCAGAAGAACGTCAACATCCAACTCGTCGTCGGCGACGGACTCTCCGCCGCGGCAGTCGAAGCAAACCTGCGCCAAATATTCCCTGTCATCAAACAAGGTGCACAGACGGCAAACTTAACTTTTGGCACACCGTTCTTCATCAAGTACGCGCGTGTCGGCGTGATGAATGATGTCGGCGAACTTATCAAGCCTGATGTGGTTATCTTATTAATTGGTGAGCGCCCGGGACTTGGTCGCGCCGAATCCATGAGTGCGTACATGGGTTACAAACCAAAATATGGTGATACCGACGCCGACCGCGATGTAGTTTGCAACATCTTCGAGAACGGCGGCACCAATCCGCTTGAGGGCGGCGCGTTCGTGGTACAAATTGCCCAGAAGATGCGCAAGAATCAAGCTTCTGGTGTAAAGTTGAAGATGATAAAGTAAAGTATTCGCGCTGAGCGGAGTGATGAGTGAAACGAGGAACGCAGACGAAGCGCACGTTCCAAGCAAACTCGCCCTTCGTCTGCGTGGCGCAACCATCAGCGCCACTCCGCTCAGGGCGAAATAAGGAACAACTATGGCAATCCTCGACCCTCTTTACGGCACGCCACTTGCAGTACAACTCATCCCACAAGTGGATCGCAACTTCGCGGAGCATCTCAAACTGCGAGATGACCAGCGGTCTATTGGTCTGCTCAGCGTGGATAATGATGACGCAACATACACTGCCATTGATGAAGCCACCAAAATGGCAAATGTCGAAGTGGTGTATGCCAAGTCGTTCTATGCAGGTGCGAAGCACACGTCGGGAAAATGGTCAGGGGAGATCATGGCTATTCTCGCTGGACCAGACCCGGCTGAAGTCAGAGCCGGGCTGAATGCCGCGGTCAATTACATCAAGACACAAGCCATCTGGTATTCCGCCAACGACGATGACTCTATCGCGTTCTTCCCGCATGTGATATCAAGAACAGGAACGTATCTTTCGCAAGTCTGCAACATCCCAGTCGGCACACCGATTGCGTATCTTGTGGCGACGCCGAATGAAGGCTTGGTCGCGCTTGATGCCGCGCTCAAATCTGCGGATGTGAGCATTGTCGCATTGACCATGCCGCCCTCCGAAACGAATTACATGGGTGTAATGCTCACCGGTGACCAGCCCGCGTGTAAGGCGGCGGCGATGGCGTTTCAAGATAAAGTGTTAGAGGTTGCGAGTAACCCGATTAATTATTAATCTATTTTGAACCGCGAAGCTCGCCAAGGTCGCGAAGATTCTTTCGTCTTTCTTCTTTCCTTTGTGCTCTTGGTGTCCTTTGTGGTAAAAAGGTTTTCCTATGGCAGAACTAGACAAAGATCTCGAATCCATCCAGGAAGCCCGCACGCTGGCAGTGCAAGCCCGTGATGCACAGCGCAAGTTTATGCACGCCACGCAAGCCGAAGTGGATCGCGTCTGTGCGGCGATGGCGCAAGCCGCGGCGGATGCGTCAGCAGCACTTGGAAAATTTGCGAGTGAAGAGACAGGCTATGGTGTGCCTGAACATAAAACACTTAAGAATTTATTGTCTTCACAATTATTGTGGGAAGCGATCAAGGACATTCCCACTGTCGGTGTGATCCGCAGTGATAAACAAAAGGGAATATATGATATCGCCTGGCCCATGGGAGTTGTTGCGGCGTTAACTCCAAGCACCAACCCGACATCAACGACGATGTTCAAAACATTGATCGCGGTAAAAGCAAAGAATGCGATCGTGGTGGCACCGCATCCGTTCGCGGCGAAATGTTGCGCGGAAACAATTCGCATCATGGCAGAGGCGGGGGAGCGGGCTGGTATGCCAAAGGGATTGATCTCATGCATGACGCGTGTGACCTTGCCGGGTACGCAGGAATTGATGAAGCATAAATATGTTGCATTAATCCTGGCAACCGGCGGCTCGGACATGGTACGCGCCGCGCATTCGGTTGGCAAGCCGGCGTATGGAGTCGGTCCTGGCAACGTGCCGGTGTATGTTGACCGTTCAGCCGATGTGGAACGCGCCGCGAAATATATTGTTGCATCGAAGGCATTTGATCATTCCGTGATTTGTGCAACTGAACAATCCGTCATTGCAGATAAACCAATTGCTGCACAATTGGAAGAGTTGATGAAAGCCGAAGGTGCGTACTTTGTGGATGACAAGATCAAACAGATCCTTGCGAAAAATTTGTTCGTCGGTCATTTGCCGAATCCAAAGGGCGTTGGCAAGAGTCCGCAACAACTGGCGCAGATGTATGGCTTCAGCGTCCCCGATTGGGCACGGATCATTGTTGTGCGTCTCAATAACGTTGGACCCGAAGAGCCGCTTTCTGGCGAAAAACTTACCACGGTCCTCGGCTGGTATGAAGTGGATGGCTGGGAAGAAGGTTGCGAACGGTCACTCGCAATGATCAACTACGGCGGCCGCGGTCACTCACAGGTCATCCATGCACGCGATGAAAACGTCATCATGCAGTTTGGCTTGGAGAAGCCGGTCTTTCGCATCGTGGTCAATACTTTTGGCACGCTTGGCACAACGGGTTACACCACAGGCTTGATGCCTTCGATGACGCTTGGTTCAGGCGGCGTCGGCGGTGCGATCACTGGTGATAACATTACCGTCCACCATATGTATAACGTGAAGAGACTTGCATACGAGACGCGTGTCGCACCGGATGCTGCATTTATCCCGGGCTCGACGGATACCCAGGCTGCGCGCAGTGCATTCAGCGGTGGAGCGCCTCACGCGTCGTCCGCGCCTGCTTCTGTTTCGAGTAATGATTCTCAAGTGGAGGAGATCGTCAGGAAGGTGTTGTTGGAGTTGAAGAAATAAGAATCATGTCATTGCGAGGGCGATAGCCCGAAGCAATCTCCGGCACGATAAGGAGATTGCTTCGTCGGGAAGACACCCTCCTCGCAACGACATCATGTTAGACGCCAGACCTCAGGGACTGAAAATATTCAGCCTTGATGTCCGATGTCTAATCGGAATAAAACCTTATTCAAAGGAGAAGTAAGCCATGCCCGTAGATGTTGCAATGATCGCTTTAGGAATGGTGGAGACCAAAGGACTCGTCGGTGCAATTGAAGCCGCGGATGCGATGGTCAAAGCCGCAAATGTGACGCTCATCGGCAGTGAATATGTCGGCGGCGGATATGTGACCGTGATGGTGCGCGGTGATGTTGGTGCGGTGAAAGCCGCCACAGATGCAGGTGCCGCGGCTGCCAAACGCGTCGGTGAACTTGCGTCGGTGCATGTGATCCCAAGACCACACACGGATGTGGAAATGATCCTGCCGCAGAATAGCAAAGGCGCTATCGGCGGACGCGGTAAAGAGAAATAAAGTAGACAGGTTAACGAGTAGACAAGTAAACAAGTAGCCACGCAGACGTGTTTACCTGTTTAGGTATTTACATGTCTACTTACGCCTCATGCCGCGTCAACTATTCACTGCGGAAGATATTCGCCGTCTGGCGCGCGAACGTGCCGAGACGCTTGTGCTCGCGCCGGATGATATCGTCACACACGAGGCACAGGATGTCGCGTTCGCTTTAGGCGTGAAAATGATTCGGGAAACCGAATCAGCCTCAGGCTTAAGAAAAGAAGCGCTGTCTTCCATCCAACAAACTTTGCCACCGTTGAAAGTTGTCAAGATGGCAAACGTCCAGGTTGAGGCATTTCTCGATGGCAAGACCACGCCGGGCACGAACGTCTGGCTCAAGGACGTGGTGGTGACGCAAGACCGATCGCCAATGGGCGCGGGCTATATGTCGCTTGATAAAGGCGAGATGGCGTGGACGCTGAACTACGACGAGATTGACATTGTGCTCGAAGGCGAGTTGGTGATCACGCGTGGAAGCGAACAGGTGCGCGGCAAAACTGGCGATGTGATTTATATTCCGAAGGGTTCGAGCATTACTTTCGGTACGCCGAATTGGACGCGCTTTGTGTATGTGGTGTTTCCGGTGAATTGGAATGAAAAATGATTCTCACCACAAAGGACACGAAGTACACAAAGGAAACATGAAAAAGAAATTGGTGACAATCGGTGAAACTTGTACTGAGCTTGTCGAAGTATCCATGGCTAAAAGGAATGGATGAATCCAAATCTTTCTGCCTTACTAACTCAAACTGACCATATCATGGCTGGCGGCAATGGACATGGCGCGAGTTATCGCGGGGTTGTCCATGTGGGCGTTGATCTGGGAACCGCGTATACAGTGTTGGTTGTGCTTGATGAAGATCATCAACCGATTGCCGGTGAATATCAATTCGCACAGGTGACACGCGATGGACTCGTGGTTGACTTCGTTGGCGCAGTGGATCTGTTGCGGGCGATGAAAGCGAAGGTTGAGCATAAACTTGGGTTCACGCTGACATCCGCCGCGACGGCGTATCCGCCGGGCGTGCCGGAAGCGGAACGACGCGCGACTGCAAATGTATTGTATGGCGCAGGACTCGATTGCACAGGTTTCATTGATGAGCCAACCGCCGCGAACAATGTGTTGATGATCCGTGACGGCGCGATCGTGGACGTCGGTGGAGGCACAACGGGTATCGCCATCTTCAAGAATGGGGAGGTGGTGTACACCGCCGATGAAGCGACTGGCGGGACTCACTTCTCGCTGGTGATCGCCGGTTCGACAGGATCAACCTTTGAGGAGGCGGAAGCGTTGAAAAAGGATCCGAATGAACAGACGCGACTGTTTCCAGTCATCCGCCCGGTGATGGAGAAAGTTGCGTCGATTATCAATCGACATGTTGAAGGTCATCAAGTGGACAAGTTGTATTTGGTTGGCGGCACGTGTTTGTATCCGGGAATGGATGCGGTGATCCACGAAATGACGGGTATTGAAACAGTGTTACCCAGCAATCCTCTGTTCGTTACGCCGCTTGGGATTGCGATGAATAATTAATCGCTCGCGTAGCGGACGTTAGAGAATGCACGGCTACGCAAAAGTATCGGAGACTCAATGGCATCAGAAAAATTTTCATTACGTGTGTACTCATATCTTGACCGCATGCAACCGCAGTACGCGGCGTTCGTCGGCACCATTACACAAGGTGACTTGCCAACCGAAGGCATGGCTTCACTATACGTGGAGGTCGCGCCGGGCAACGAAGTATTTCGATTGGTTGATATCGCGGTCAAGTCCACCGAAGCCAAACCAGGGGCACAAATTGTCGAGCGCGAATTCGGTATGTTCGAGGTCCACTCCCGCTCGCAATCGGAAGTGTTGGAAGCCGGACGCATCGTCTTGGACAGACTTAGTTTGAAACCAGAAGAGCGTATCAAGCCGTTCATTGCTTCGGTGCAGATCATCACCAACGTGGACCCGTATCAGTCGCAGTTGTTGAATCGCTTCCGCCGTGGCTCGATGCTTGTGCCCGGTGAGACGATGCTGGTGCTGGAATGTGCACCCGCCGCGTACATCAATTATGCAGTCAACGAAGCCGAGAAGGGCGCGTCGATTAAGATCCTGCACGTCTCATCCGTTGGACGCTTCGGTCGTATGTGGCTTTCCGGCTCGGAAGCGGAAATCGTCTCCGCGCGCAACGCTGCCGTGAAGGCGTTGGAAGAGTTGGATGGTCGACCGGAAAAATAACATCCATTCGCGCTGACCGGAGCGAGCGATTTTTGCGAGCGCAGGCGATGTAATTGGTAAATTGTAATTGGATGGAGACTGGAGATTGTGGTCTCGATACGTGGCGCGAGGCGCCACTACTCGACCACCACAGGTAACGGAGAGTTTATGCCAAAAATCTTCTACACCGAACGCGACATTGACGATATGAAGGCGCGCGGCGTCACGTCACTGGACATCACCGATAACATGGTGGTCACTGACCTGGCACTGGAACGCGCCATGCGCTATGACATGAAAATCACTCGCGCGGATAATACATCCGTGCCGAAGGCGACATTTAGCGGATCTGTGAATCTCGTCGCGGCGTATCCGCGTGAGGCGTCTGCTTCAGATGTGGAATTGAAACAGAAGATCAAGTCGCTTGTGCTGGCGAAGTTGGATGGTCAGGTGGATGCGGCGTTATTGGATGCTGTAATTACGCGCGTGCTGGCGGGGATGAAATAAGCAGGGCAGGGGGCAGGTACGATATGGATTTATAGATTACAACCGCCACAGGCTTTGTGGCGGTTGTTTTATTTGATAGAAAAATGGTACTTGCATTTCAATTGACGCTTCCCTATATCAGAATCAAACCCACAAAAAAGGGATTACCCCTCAGCCTGAGGCAGAGGATCAACAGGCGCAGAAACGGGCGGGGTGACTGTAACAAAGCGATTCTTCTTTTTGTCGCGGATGGCTTGCTCGTAGACCTCGATCAGTTTTTCGGTCAAACTCTCGATGTTGAAAGATCGCGCCTTTTTATGGGCCGCCTCCGCAAACTTTTGCATTCGATCTGGGTTTGCCAGCAGTTTTTTAATCCCAGCGGCCAATGCCTTAGCATCATTTTCGACAAGATAGCCCTGCTGTCCATGTTTGAGGATATCGCGTGTGCCGCTCGCATCCACAGCGACTACAGGCAGACCGGCCGCCATTGCCTCCAGAGTTGCCAGCCCCTGGGTTTCTGTGATCGATGCAAAGCCGAATAAATTGGCGGCTTTCATATAGGAAGGGATCTCAGAGAATGGAAGCGAACCTGTAAATGTGATACGTTTATGAATGCCAAGTTCTCTTGCCAGATCTTCAAGGCTTTTTCTTTCCGCACCATCGCCGATCAAAACCAGGCGGAACCTGGGATAATCTTTTAGAACCAGGGCTGTGGCATGCAATAGGGTCGGCCAGTTTTTTTCCGGTGCAAGTCTGCCGACAGAAATCAGCACCATGTCTTTTCCCCAACGCCGTTTTTTACGGATCTTTTCCCCGCTGGCTGTATGATAGGCATCGAGGTCAATACCTGTGGGAATAACAGTAAAGTTATCCTTTAGACCATAGTCATTGACCAGTGTTTCGCGCATACTCTCAGAAGGAATAATGATATGCTGACAGCGGCGCATGAAATCCTGCATCCAACGATCCACGGCATTCTTCAAAAAATTCTGGACTGTTTCCATGGGAATGGGAACGTAGTGAGTGTACTCACGGTATTGGGTATGAAAGGTAAATACCAGGGGCAGGTTAAGTTCCTGTGCTTTTTTTGCAGCGGTTTGCCCAAGCAGGAAGGGATGATGCGTGTGAATAACATCCAGCTTAAAAGCGGGAAGCAGGCGGTCAATAAAAGGCGAGATGGGGATCGCAGCTGGGATATCAACTCCGGTAGGCAGGTTCAGGCTTGGATAGCGAAAGATGAACGGGTCCAGGTCTGTATGATCTGCATGTTCCTGCGCAAAGATAAATACATTATGCCCCTGGTGGGTAAGCTCATCGCGAAACGAACGGATTGAGCGGACGACACCGCTGATGACTGGAAGATAAGTGTTCGTGAAATTGGCGATATGCATGGCTAACTCTTTTCATCCTTGCTGACAGAGGAGACGATATCGGTTTTCGATTTCATAAAATGTTCAAGAACATAATAGGCATATACGACCATGCCGGCATTCCACGAGAGCGGCGATTCAGACTTGTACCAAAAACTGGATAACGGTTTCCCATCGGGTCCATAGACTTCATGTACCTGTTGATCGCGCACAATGACTTCTGCAATGCGTGAGAGGATTCCGTGTGCCTCGTCAGGGCGTCCAACGCGGGCAAGCGCGATAACATGCCAGGCCCCGATCCAGAGCCAGGCAGCGTCGGTGTGATAATTGGCCACGCCGCCCAGACGGTTTTCAATTGCAATCAGGTGAAGTGGATAGGGTGGATAAGCGACCTTGGTTGGAACCGGGCTCGCCATACCGGTAAGAATAAGCGCGTCCATGATGGTGGTTGCCTGATCCGTGGATGCCAGCCCCCAGGCGATCGCCAATAGATTCCCGCTGCTGGTTAATTGGTCCAGCGCATCACTGGCGGCATAGTATCCCAGTGTTGGGCGCCACAGATGCAGTTGAATTGCGCTTGCGACTTGCTCTGCTTTTTGGGTATAAAAAGATATTTGATCGTCCAACTCGAAATGCCTGGCGGCTTCAGCCATCTCCTGCAGGGCTTTCCAGTAAATTACATTCGTATAAAGCACGCGTCCATTGCGGGCAATGCTGTCTGCCCAATCCGCAAAGGCGCCCTGGGTGAGCAGGCTGTCTGTGCTGTCCTTGACCGATCGCTCCGTCCAGGTGATGGCTTTGACAAGCGCCTCCCAGTGGGTTTTAAGAAATTCGTGATCGTCTGCCTGAAAACTGTAGTGAATGGCAGCGATCACCATCAAGCATTGACCGTCCAGGGAGGGGGTGCCGTGTCCGCTCAGGTATTTTGGGCGCATGCGGATTTCAGTGGACTGCTCTCTTCCGAGCAGGGAATGCATAAAACGAGTCGCCACGCCGATCGAATGTAATTTGACGGGGAGTTGACCATCCGGGGTCTGGTGATCGAGGAACGCTTCCAGTGTATCTTTTACCACCTTGAATTCCTTCAAAGCCAGCAAACCAAAGGAGGCGAAACTAAAGTCACGTGCCCAACTTTCGCGGAAATTGCGATAGCCAGCATGCAGGATCTCTCTTATTTTGCGCTTCCCAAAGTGACGCACCTCAATGGCTGAACGCAGGTTATCGGAAGCAATGAACAAGGCATGCGCCTCGCCCGTATCGAAATCCTCGGCTTTGGATAATACGGCACGCGACATCAGCCTGGGTTGTTTGAGGATGGCGTATATATATTGATATACGATCAGGGATGCGATTCCGGCGGTTGCTCCCGCGAAGGCGCCTTTAATGAAGCTGGGCAGGTCAACACTTTTTTGTGAAGTCATGAAGAATATTATATCGTCATCAATTGGATTACATATCGGTCACTTGGCGGATGTCTCTTCAGGGTGGACAGGAGTGCAAAGTTGAACAAACCCACTTTGTGGGGCAGGGGAGGATGCTCGAAAGAATATGAAATAGCAGGGCGTAGTAGGAAAAGAAGAACTCGGAGATTTTAAAAATCTCCGAGTTCTGGCATGATGCAGGTTTATAATATTGATTACCCCATAACAGCAGAGGAGAGGTGATGGCATGGCAAACGCAGATAAAGTCGTTGATTACGTTTCAGCCTTACTTTCAAGCTTAATTCCCAAGCCAGTGGATATTGCTTTGAAGCCGCTCATAAAACCTGTGGGGGATAATCTCAAAGCATGGCTTGGTGAAAAGGAAACTCAAAAGGCTTTGCTTGAAGCGGCCAGCAAGGCGGAAAGCGATTTTCGCGAACTTGCAAAAGATAAGTTTGGCAACGATAAACTGACTCAGGCAGTTGCAAGTTTTCCATTGCACAATGGGGAGTTATTTCAAGCCGCGCTTCAAAGTTTGCCATCTCATTTCAATGAGACAATTCTTGAAAACCATCTCAGTAATGATTTATCGAAATATTGGACTGACGAATTCACATCCGATGAAATTCGAGCAGGGACTGCACTTTATCTTGATTGCTTGCGCCTACAACTATTACGAGTAAATGGTTTTGCGGACATTGTTACCCGACTAGCCATTTTGCGGACTGATCGTCGCACAGAAGATATTCTTGATATTGTTCAGGAAATCCTTGAGAAACTTTCGAGTTTATCTACCAAAAACGACTTGGGTGGAATTTTACGAATACATCAACTTCCTCCCGCACCGGCGGACTTCACGGGACGCGAATTACTAATTACCCAATTACTCAACGACTTCAACTCTCACAAAGGCGCGACCATCAGTGGACTGACCGGCATGGGCGGAATTGGCAAAACCGCCCTCGGACTTGCCGTTGCGAATCAAATCGCGGATAAGTATCCCGACGCACAAATCTTCCTTGATTTGAAAGGTACAACCACACCATTAAGTGCACTGGACATCATGCGCCATGTCATTCTCTCCTTCGAGCCAACTGCGGACTTGCGCGCGCTGGATGATGCAAAGATGTCCGCCGCTTATCAATCCGTTTTGCATGGCAAGAAAGTTTTGCTATTCCTAGATAACGCCCGTTCAGCGGAACAGATCGCATCCTTACGCCCACCAGAGACTTGTGCCATGCTTATCACTTCACGTTGGAGTTTTCCCGTGACAGGGTTGAAGCCGCACAAAGTAGGTGTTCTGGAAGAAAACGAAGCAATTGCTTTTCTTCTCGAACTCTGCCCGCGTATCAATGACAATGCCGACAACCTTGCTAAGGCATGCGCGTATTTGCCATTAGCCCTGAGAATTGCGGGAAGTTTTTTACAGGTGAATGATGATTGGTCTGTTGAAAAATATCTGACCCAACTTAACGACCGCAAACAACGGCTTGAGGCACTCAAACAAAGTCGTACAGATGCTGAACTTACAAACGAGCCAGATTTGCTTGCCACCTTCGAATTAAGTTACAACCAGCTTTCGGAAGAAAATAAAAAATGCTGGCGCCTGTTGGGTGTGTTCCTAGCTTCGTTTGACGCCGGTGCAGCACAAGCAATATGGGAATTGCAAGAAGCTGAAACAACCAAATTGCTCAGCTTGCTAAGACGTTACAGCCTGCTGGATTATGATGAAACTTTAGCTCGGTTCAGCTTGCATGATTTGCTGACAGATTATGCTCTGTCGCAAATGGAAGATGGGGAGGAGCAGGGTATTCGCATCAAACATGCAATTCATTATATGAATGTCATGCAGACGGCGGACAAACTTTACTTGAGCGGCAACGAAAATATTCTGCAGGGATTACGCTTGCTTGACCTGGAATGGGAACATATTCGCGCTGGGCATACTTGGGCAGTTGTCAATATTCAAACAAACAAAGAAGTAATGGAAATCGTTATGGATTACCCTGTTGCTGCCGCATATTGCTTGGATTTGAGATTACATCCACGGCAAATGATTGAATGGCTCGCATACGCAGTAGACGCAGCACGATTATTAGGAAATAAACGCAAGGAAGGTGTAAGACTTGGCAACCTAGGTCTTGCATATGCGGCTTTGGGTGATACCCGCAAAGCCATCGAGTGCTATGAACAAAATTTGGTTATTGCGCGTGAAACCGGTAATCGTCGCGGCGAAGCCGCATCTCTCGGAAGCCTTGGAAATGCGTATGGGGATTTGGGTGATGAAGGTAAAGCCATCGAGTATCATGAACAAGCCTTGATTATTGATCGTGAAATCGGTGACCGCCGCGGCGAAGGTATAGACCTTGGCAATCTGGGAAGTGCGCATCATTTTTTGGGCGATACCCGCAAAGCCATCGAGTATTATGAACAAGATTTGATCATTGCACGTGAAATCGGTGACCGCCGCGGCGAAGGAACAGTCCTCGGCAACCTGGGAAGTGCGTATACAGACTTGGGCGATGCCCACAAGGCTATCGAGTATCACGAACAAGCCTTGATTATTGATCGCGAAATCGATGACCGCCGCGGCGAAGGTGCTCATCTCGGCAACCTTGGAAATGCGTACTATGCATTAAGAGATTTTTCTAAGGCAGTTGAGTACTACAAACAACAATTAACAATTGTTCAGGAAATTGGTGATAAAAGCGGAGAGGGGATGCTGATTGGGGTATAGCAATTTGTATGAAGAAAAATGGTGATATTGAGGCGGCTCGTAAATGGTTTCAAAATGCTCTTGAAATATTCAAGTCAATCGAAAGCCCCAGTGCTGCTACGATTCAAAAAATGCTTGATAATCTTGGGAAAGATTGATAGGGCAGGGGAGGAGGATTCGGAAGGATGAAAGAGAAGGGATGAAGGATGAAAATTAAGCAGGATTCAACTCTCGCCTGCGAGTGAAGCGTCTTTCTTCCTTCATCTTTCCTGTCATACTTTTCCTCAGTGGGGGAGAGACTCGATACGGATTTCGTCCTGCTCGACACCAGTTATTTATTTCCCTCTTATGATTTCGATAAGTATTATTATAAAAAGCATTGACAATTTTGGAGAATTTCGTATAATAGTCAACATGGCAAAGAATGAATCAAATTCACTGACGATTGCTGAGGCAATGAGCAGATATTTAGATATGGTGAATCTCTCTCGCAGCAGGCATACAATGCTTGCTTATAAAAATGCGCTTCAAGTTTTTCGAAGTGTGCTCACAGAAAAATGGCTGGAGCCTGAGACCACTCCCATTACAAAACTCACCGAGGATTTGATCTCACCTTTGGCTGAATACCTAAAAACGTACTCAGCTGCCACAGAACAATTATATTTGCAGGCCGTCAAGGGTTTTTATCTCTATGTCGATTCAGAATACTTAACGGAGATCAATCAGTCACGCGTGATCGTACTGATAAAACAAAGGTCGCGCCGCCCAGGTATACGTCTCCCCCAGTTCCCGCAGGCCGATATTGAGCAGCTTTTGGCGCAAGTGGAGAATGTGGATAATTTGACAGCGCATGTGGGTGAAGATGACCACCTCAAAACCAATAAGCTACGCGCATATCGAGATCGTGCGTTCTTGATTACCCTGGCGGATACAGGTTTCCGTGTTCATGAAGCTTGCAATCTTAGGCGCGGCGACATTGACTGGAATGAAGGGCGTGCTGTCATTATTGGCAAAGGGAATAAACAGGCAGTTGTCCGCTTTACTGCTCGTTCCATACAAGCCATCAAAGATTATCTGGCCCAACGAGCCGCATTGGACGGAAACTCGGGCAGGCCGTTGACCTCCCTACCCCTCTTTGCTCGTCACGACAAAGGCGCAGGCAAAAAGGTCAAATCAATGACACCCACCACGGGCCGTAACATCGTCAACGAACGCGTGGAGCAATTTTTAGGCAAAGAGATGGTTGGCAAGATAACTCCGCATTCTTTCCGTCATCATTTTGTCACATCCGTCCTGCGTGGAACGGGAAACTTGAGATATGCCCAGGAACTCGCTCGGCATGAGAATATTGAGACGACAAAAAGATACACTCATCTTTCAAATGATGAACTGGACAAAGCCTACTATGAGGTCTTCGAGAAAAATCTAAAGCGGAGCGCAACATGATTGAGATGAGCTTTGAGGATTTCCACGAACAAAAATATGAGGACAAGTCATTCCGTTTGTATGTAATTAAAAATGGATTGGGCGACGTTCTATATGTTGGAATATCTACCCAGAATGTTTGGAAGCGCTGGTTCGGCTGGGGCGGACATATGACTTGGGACGGAAACGTTATCTACGGTGAGTCATCCGTTGGTGTAAAAATTGAAAATCATCTGCCCGACTCGTTGAATTGGATGATTCAATTGTGGACTTTGCATGACTGCATAAAGTTTTGCGGTCAGGAAGTATCTGGTAGCGCCTCTGAAATAAAGATTCAAGATATTGAGCCCCTAATGATTCGAAAATTATCCCCAGCTTTAAATCGCACTTATAATTTGACAGCCGGCAAAGACAGTACCCCAATGAGCCAAAAAGAAAGAGAACTCGCGAAGAAAACTGATGCTGCTTATCGTGATATCTTTGACAAGAAATAATGAAGTTGGCTCCTATGGTGTGAGAATAGAATTCCTAAAAAGGCATTATGAAAACAGAGATTAATCATTTCCTAGATACCCTGGATCGCTCTCCAAGAACGATTTTTGCGTACCGAAACGCTCTTGAGCAGTTTGTAAAAGTTGTAGGCGATAATGCCGATTTGACCACTGAGACATATACAAAGTTTCTCATCTCTCTTAAGAGTAAGGCGCCCTCTACTCAGGTAGTTTATACGACAGCTGTGCTAAAGTTCTACGCTTTTCAAAGGGCTGGAAATCTGGCTGAGCTTCAGGATGCCACACAGCATCACACGCGGAAGCAAGGCAAAAGTATCGTCAATTTCAATCGTGAAGCTGTTGACCAGATTCTCGCGTATTGTATATCCATGAGCGGCAATGCTTCAACTTCTCTCAGTGCAAATCTTGAAGCTCTTCGTGACCGTGCCTTTGTTCTGACTTTAGCAGATACGGGCTTGCGCATCTCTGAAGCTTGTGCACTGAAACGCGGCGATGTGGATTGGCAGCAACAACGCGCCATTATCATTGGTAAAGGTGATAAACAGGCTTTAATCCTTTTCTCAAATCGCGCGATCGAATCGTTGAGGGTTTACTTGCACGCAAGAGTCGGTGTAGAACCAAATTCACATAGACCAATCGCCTCTCAACCTTTATTTGCCCGCCATGATATTCGTGCGAGCAAAACCATTCGCCCAATCACGTCTGGTGGCATGTGGAAAGCGATCAAGGAACGCATGGAAGAAGCCGGTTTGGAGCGGAATGCAGTCCGTATTCACGACTTCCGCCATTATTTTGTAACCATGACCTACCTTGCCAAACATGATTTGAAACTTTCTCAAATTTTGGCGCGACACGAGAGCATTTCCACCACATATCGTTATGCCCACTTGAGCAATGAAGCAGAGGAAGCGTATAACGAGATCTTCAATAAGAAGCATGATGATTAAAATAACATTTCATTTAGACACTATTTCGTCACTACGGTGTTAAAAGGTTCAGGTAATCTCAAACTTGCACAGGAACTGGCAAGGCATGGCAATATTCAAGTGACACAACGCTATGCGCATCTGAGCGATGATGAATTGGATAAAGGCTACTACGAGATCTTTGAGAAGAAGAGTGAGGGTCCGTGAATAATCAACAGCCAGCCATTGAACGTATTGATCCATTAACAAGTTGTGGGAATTTATTGTTTTTCTTGGAGACATTCTCAAGCCGCCTGAGCACCCCCGCTCCATCTGCGTTCTCTCTGCTTATGGTTGATCTAAATAACTTCAAGGCATTTAACGAAGAACGCGGCCATAAACATGGCGATGAACTTCTGCATTGGGTCAGTATTGTCTTGCGCGATACACAGCGACCTGTATTCAGGATTGGCGGCGATGAAATGATTGTTGCCTTTCCAGACGAGGAAAAGCAAGACAACGAATTTCTGGCACGAAGAATATTCGAGCGGCTGGATCGCGAAAGCGCGCAGTTCAATTGGTCCAATCCTGCGTCTGTAGTGCTAATCCATTTTCCAAATGAAAAATTTGAAATCGCTGATTTGTGGATCGCGATCGGGAACGCGATCCATGACGTAAAAACAAATGCCGGTCGCGGATTCGTAGTGCATGACCACGTTCATGCGGCAGATCGAGCCGATTATCATATGCAGATGGTTGTCAACACCCTGACGGAGCGCTTGATCTCTTTTGCCAGTCGCCTGGATACCAGCAATCAGCTCGCATACCTGGATCCAACCACCCAACTCCCCAACAGTCTCGCCGCTGAAAGAGAATTGGAGGGCACGCTCCAACATGCACAAAGTACGAATGGTAAATTTACCATCCTGTTTATTGATGGCGATAACCTGAGATTTTACAACGACATCAGTTACTCGGCTGGTGATGAAATGATCTGCAATTTGGGCAAAACATTGTCACGTCATCTGCGGCCGGGGGATTTTCTTGCGCGTTGGCGCGTCGGCGATGAATTCTTTGTCATCCTGCCCAATACCCCCAGCGAAAAAGCCCTGCACGTTGCAGAACGTCTCAGGTCAGCTGTCGAGACTGAATCCAAATCCTGGCAAATTCCAGTTTCCGTGTCCATTGGCATAGCAGATTATCCAGCAAAAGGAATCGGTTCACAGGAATTGCTGCACGCGGCTGAACAGGCTGAAAAATATGCCAAGGAAAGCGGTAAGAACCAGGCGGCTTACCTGTAAACGATAATAATACTTATCGCTAATAATTTGTCATTGCTATATGTGGACATTGACACAAGCCTCCAGCCCCCGCTTATAATGACGCTTCACTGGAGACGATGTGTCAATACTTTATAAAGTACGTGAATACTATAACGATCCTGAATATTTTCCCAACATTCGCAAAATAGCCTTGCCGATCATCATTCAACAAATGATGTTTGCAGGGTTGAATATGCTGGGCGTGGTGCTGGTGGGACAAAAAGGCGAAACGTCGGTTGCCACGGTGGGATTGGCAGGTCAATTGGCCTTTTTGCTTAATCTCGTCCACTTCGGAATCATCAGCGGCGCGGCGATGTTCACGGCACAATTCTGGGGCAAAAAGGATATTCCCAATTTGCGGCGGGTGCTTGGATTATGTTTGATGCTGGCGATCTCTGCCAGCGCGATCTTCTTTGCGCTTTCACAATTTTTCCCCTCACAAATATTAAGCATTTATTCCAAAGACCCTGAGGTGGTTGCTCTGGGCACGAATTATGTGCGCGTCTTCTCGTGGACGTTCCTCTTCTTTGCGATCACATTCAGTTATGCCCTGGTCATGCGCTCCACTGGTGATGTGAGAACACCGACCACAATCAGTGTATGTGCATTGCTCATCAGCACTTTCTTATCCTATTCACTGATCTTCGGAAAATTTGGATTTCCGGATATGGGTATTCAGGGCGCGGCAGTTGCGGCGGTAATTGCACGCGCACTCGAGTGCATCACACTCGTCTCTGTTACCTATATAAAGAAATCACCAGTTGCGGCATCCCTGCGTGAGCTCACAGATTTTGATAGAGCCTTCATTGCCAAAGTGATCAAGCCCATGTTGCCTGTGATCTTGAATGAATTGTTTTGGGCGCTGGGCATCACGACCTATAATATTATTTATGCGCGCATGGGCACGTCATCATTTGCCGCGATGAATATAGTCAGTACGATCGAACAGATGGCTTTCGTATTATTTATCGGCATTTCGAATGCCACCTCTGTTCTGGTTGGTAATCGCATTGGTGCGGGGAAAGAAGACGAAGCTTTCGTCTACGCGGGTCGTTCTCTTGGGCTCGGGTTCGCGGGCGGCATTCTTGTCGGTTTGGTTCTTCAACTTGTGAAGGCGCCGATATTATCCTTGTACAACGTCTCACCGGAGGTCATTGAAAATGCAAGCCGTGTCATCAACATCATTACTTTCTTTTTGTGGGTGCGCGTGAGCAACATGACTATTGTGATCGGCATCCTGCGTGCCGGCGGCGATACCCGCTTCTCGCTTTTTCTGGATGGCTTTATCATTTGGATCGTCGGCGTGCCAATGGCGTATCTCGGTGCGAACGTTTTTCATCTCCCCGTATATTTTGTGTATCTGTGCGCCATGTCTGAAGAAGCCACCAAATGGATCCTGGGAGTTGCCCGTTATCGCTCACGTAAATGGATCAATAATCTTGCTGAGCAGGTTTAATTCTGGAATGCAGTAGCTTGCTACTGCATTTTTTCGGACAGCAAGCTGTCCGACTCCAGAGCTTTAAATCTTCTCGGCGTGTATCAACACATACGCATCATACGCAGACATCAAAATCTTCGTGATCTTTCCTGGCATCCCCTCCCCTATCGTCACCTCATCAATTTGAATGACCGGCACAATGCCACGCGAACTGGATGTAATGAACGCTTCATCCACGGCCGGTAGTTGATTCAGTTTTAACGGCTGATACTTCACCTCCACTCCCCTGCCCCGCGCCACGTGGATAACCGTTCGGCGTGTAACACCAAGCAGGATGTTGAGTTGGGCGGTGTAAATAGGATCGCGCCGAGCGGAGGGACTGATGCTTGTCAGTCCCGCAGACGAAGCGCGGCGCTTCGTCTGCGCTCCGCTCCGCTCAGCGCGAGGGCTAAGCACATAGAAGAAGTTGCTTGTCATCCCTTCTAATATTTTTCCATTCTTCACCAACAACGCCTCAAAGATGCCCTCCTGCGCAAGATGTTTGCGCTCCTCACTGCTTGCAGCGATAAATGCTGTGGATTTTGAGCGTGGGTCAGCGCGATAAAGTTCTGTCGTTTCAACTCGCACGCCTTGTTTATACACTTCAGGAGGTAATAGCTTGAGAAGTTCAATGGAGACATATATTTGTCCATCAAAAGTCAGCATGACTCGCACCCGCGCTTCGTCGGGGTGAAAAGGCTCGAGCAACTGAAGCAGGTTTTGGCGTAGGGATGAGGCGTCCACATTTGGCAAACGTCGCAAATGGGCATTGAGTCCCAGTACGCGCCTGCATCCATCATATGTTCGGAAGGTGCTGTAATATCCATCCGGCAGTTGGCGTGTGATGGCATCGAGAGATGATGGATCTTGAAATTGAACTTTTTTAATTTGATACTTCGTGATGTTCCAGGTTTGAATCATATTTTCATTATAAGCGAAGCAACCCTGTGGGTAAGCGAAGCAATCCCGTGGGTAAGCGAAGTGTCGCATGGCGCCATGGCGACACAATCCCGTGGATAAACCTTGACACATTTGGCAGGCACGGTGTAAACTCGCCCTGTTGGAAAATCTCAATGAAAGGAGCGCACTACATGTCTACTTTTAACACCACCATCCTTATCTTCAGCCCCGAAGTCGCTGGAGCCTTACCTTATCGCAGTGCGCCTATAGACCATTAGGTCTTATCCCTTGTCCTTCAAGGCTACGGTGCACGCACCGTAGCCTTTTTTGTTTAATTGTTCCCTCTCCCAATGGGAGAGGCCAGGGTGAGGGAACTCGCCCTCATCCCCTGCCCTTCTCCCATCGGGAGAAGGGGGAGAATTTGAAATGACCACAGTACAACCAGCTTACGAACCCGCTCTGACATTTGACTTCCGCAAAGCCATCGAAGAGAACCGCCTCAAAGGCATTTGGAAGATGATGGTGGATTATCGCGTACCATATATTGGCGCGACTGCTGCGCTTGCCATCTCGGCTCTCGCCAAGACGTTCACCTACATGCTTCTGCGTTTTTTTGTGGATGACGTTTTGACGCAGGGCGAAACCATCGGTAACAGCCTGACTCAAACTTTCATTTGGATCGGGGTCGCATTCGTGGGCCTGGCGCTGGTCGAAGGCGGATTTGCGTTTCTCTCCGGACGTTTGGCGGCTTACACTGCCGAAGGAATTACGCGGCGCCTGAGGGACTTCCTCTTCGATCACATCCAGCGCTTGAGCTTCTCGTATCACGCAACAACTCCAACTGGTGACTTGATCGAACGCGTCACCTCTGATGTGGATGCACTGCGCCGCTTCTTCAGCGAACAGGGCATCGGCATGGGACGCATTATCCTGCTGTTCGTGATCAACTTTATCGCGATCTTGAACCTGAATGTGAAGCTGGGATTAGTCTCAGTCGTTGTGATCCCGTTCATTCTGCTGGTCTCGCTCTGGTTTTTCAAGAAAGTGACCAAGGCATATGAAGAGTATCAGGCACAGGAAGCCATTCTCTCCACCACCCTGCAGGAAAACCTGACCGGCGTACGCGTGGTCAAGGCTTTTGCACGGCAGGATTATGAAAAGAGTAAATTTGAGAAGGATAACTGGGGCAAGTATTTGAAAGGCAAGATATTGCTTTTCATGCACTCCATGTTCTGGCCGCTCTCGGATATTGTGCTGGGCTTTCAGATGCTGTTCGGTTTTATCTTTGCCGCCAATATGGCGATCAATGGTGAGATCACAGTCGGTATGTATATCGCTTATGTTGGCCTGGTCGTTTGGTTGATCTGGCCCATCCGCAACCTGGGACGTATCATCGTCTCAGCGTCAACAGGCCTGGTTTCTTATGGTCGCTTGATGGATGTGGTCAAGCAGGTGCGCGAACCGCTCCATGATGGAGTCCACGAACCGACGGGCCCAGTGCGAGGTGACATAATTTTTGAGAATGTCTCGTTCATGTACTCGGATGGCAAGTCCAATGCCTTGCAGAATATCTCCTTCCACGTGAAGCCCGGGCGGGCAATTGCCTTGCTTGGCTCAACGGGATCGGGCAAGTCTTCGCTTGTGAATCTGCTGCCGAGATTTCATGAATATACTGGAGGTCGAATTCTGCTGGATGGCGTGGAGATCAAGGATTACTCCCGCTCATACTTGCGAAGGCAGATCGGCATTGTGGAACAGGAACCATTCCTGTTCAGCCGGACAATACGCGAAAACATTACGTATGGTGTCGGGCGCGACGTTTCTCAGGAAGAAGTGGAACGCGCCGCGAAAGCCGCCGCAGTCCATGATGTGATTCTGGCCTTCCCCGATGGTTATAACACGCTGGTCGGCGAGAAAGGCGTAACCCTCTCCGGCGGACAGAAACAACGTGTGACGATTGCTCGAACACTGTTGAAGAATCCTCGTATCCTGATCCTCGATGACTCAACCTCCTCGGTGGATACGGAGACCGAAGCGTCGATCCGTGATGCCTTGAATGAACTGATGGAAAATCGCACGACTTTCATCATCGCCCATCGCATCCAATCTGTGATGATCGCGGACTTGATCCTGGTGTTGGATAAAGGCGAAGTCATTCAAACGGGAACACATGAAGAGCTTGTTTCCCCAAAGGATGGCATGTACCGCAGGATCTACGACATCCAGACGAGAATCGATGAAGAACTTGAGATGGAAATATCACGTGTAAATTGATTTTGTCGGGGCGAAGCATTGCTTCGCCCTTACAGGAGAATGAAAAATGTCCGAAGAAATACTTGAACTCGAAGAAGAAGAATATACAAGTCAATTAACCGGCGCGGTGTTCAAGCGGATTGTGCAATTGCTTAAGCCGCATTGGAAATGGGTGCTTGGCTTTCTGATCACCATCGCATTGACCTCCTCCACGGACGCATACTTCACGTACCTGAACAAAGATATCGTGGATAAAGGTATCAACCTGAAAGATACAGCGGAGCTCACGCGCATTGCGTGGCTCTATGGCTCGATCATCATGTTTCAGGCGGTCACGGTCTTCACGTTCATCTACCTGGCGGGCGTGATGGGCGAGCGCGTGCAATATGACCTGCGCAAACTGTTGTTCAATCACCTGCAGGATCTTTCGCTCTCGTACTACGCTCAAAATGCCGTGGGTCGCCTGATCGCCCGTGTTACGTCAGATACCGGGCGCGTTTCAGACTTGCTGAGCTGGGGCATTGTGGATTCGACCTGGGCTGTGATGAACATCATCACCTCGGTCACGTTCATGGCCATCATCAACTGGAAGCTGGCGCTGATCGTCTTTACCATCATCCCGGTGATGTTATTTATTGCGGTTCAATTCCGCAAGCTGATCCTGGTGGAATACCGCGTCTCGCGCCGTACGAACTCAAAGATCACAGGCGCATTCAACGAAAACTTCCAGGGTGTGCGTGTGGTCAAGGCTCTTTTGCGTGAGGACGAGAACACTAGGGAGTTTCAGGAACTGACGGGCAAAATGTACAAAGCCTCTTATCGGGCTGCGTGGCTCTCGGCGCTCTTCCTCCCCACCGTGCAGATCATCGCGGCACTTGCGCTGGGTGTCATCGTTGGGTACGGCGGCACACAGATCAATTTGGGACTCATGACCATCGGTGGCATCCAGGCCTTTGTGTCGTATCTCACGTTCATGATGTGGCCGATTCAAGACCTGGCGCGCGTGTATTCTGAAATGCAGCACTCCATCGCGTCAGCGGAGAGAATATTCAAGTTAATAGATACCCCGGCTGAAGTCCATGATAGACCCGATGCCATCGAGGCGAAAACTTTGATGGGCGAGATCGAATTTGATCATGTGAACTTCTATTATGAAGACCGCAAGCCTGTCTTGCAGGATTTCTCGCTGAAGGTCAAACCCGGTGAGATGATCGCCTTGGTGGGCCCCACCGGCGGTGGCAAATCCACGATCGTGAATCTTTTATGTCGGTTCTATGAGCCGCGCGAAGGAACGATCCGCATCAACGGGCATGATTACATGGACTACAAACTCGAATCGATCCACAGCCGGATCGGGATCGTGCTCCAGACGCCCCATCTCTTCTCAGGCAGTGTGCGTGACAATATCCGCTATGGACGTTTGAACGCCACCGAGGAAGAGGTTTTGGATGCCGCAAAGATCGCCGGCGCACATGACTTCATCGTGACCCTTGAAAAGGGTTATGAACAGAACGTCGGTGAAGGTGGCAATCTGCTGTCTGTTGGACAGAAACAGTTGATCAGTCTGGCGAGAGCCGTGCTGGCACGACCCGAATTGTTCATCATGGATGAAGCCACCTCCAGTGTGGACACGTTGACCGAAGCGCTCATCCAACGAGGCATGGAAGCTTTGATGAAAGGCCGCACATCCTTCGTGATCGCACATCGTTTATCCACCATTCGGCGTGCGAACCGTATTGTCGTGATCGAAGATGGCAGGATCGCTGAACAAGGTACGCATGCGGAACTACTCAAACTGCAAGGGCATTACTATCGCCTGTATACGCAACAGTTCCGCCATCAATTGGAAACAGAATATGGATTAGCAGAAGCAATTGACATTCAGGATCAGGAAGAAGAACCTGAGGCGCTTGCGGCAGATTAGAAAGCAGACTTCGGAAGTCTCAAAGACTTCCGAAGTCTTTTGAAGGAGTAAAAATGAAAGCTGAATATATACCCTTTACAAATGAAATGATTCCCCAAGCGGGAGAACTATTGGCAGAACGACACATGCGCAACCGACAAACTCTGCCTTCGTTACCGATGCGATTTGAAGACCCGCAGATTGCAATCAAAGCCGTTGAGGCTTTATGGCAAAAGAAGTTGAAGAGCGGCTATGCCGCATTCCGTGCAGGAAAATTGATCGCCTATTTGATCGGCGAGACATCCACCGATCCCTGGGGTCGCGGCGGGTCCGTTTATCTCCCTGGTTATGCACTTGCCAGGGAAGAGAGTCCGGCAATTGTGCAGGATCTGTATGCCTTGCTGGGTGAGAACTGGGTGCAGAAAGGCTGCTTCAACCATTACCTGTATATTTCTTCTGCTGATTCAAATATTTTGAATGCGTTGTTCGATCTGGGTTTTGGCAAGGAACGTGTGGATGCGTTGCTCGATTTCGCATCACTCCAAATCCCTGACGTGGAAGAACCGAATGGTATAACCGTTCGACAGGCTGGCAAGGGTGATAATGCATTGGTTGGGAGCTTCTCGGATGTGATCTTTCGAGCGTTGGCAGAAGCGCCGTACTGGCACCCAACCGTCCCAGAGGATTGGGACGAGCTGCGCGAAGGCTGGTCTGAATTGCCTGATGAAAAAGAGTGGGCCGTCTGGATGGCGCTCGACGAAACGGAAGCACTGGGCACGGTCGGCTTCCGACCTGAAGAGGAAGCTGATACGCAGATGCTTGCGGGGCCTCATACGGTCTACCTGAGCGTTGGGGCGACCAAGCCTCAGGCGCGCGGGCGTGGCGTCAGCACCATCCTCACCTGGCACGGTCTGGAGCAGGCTCGCAAGGCAGGTTTCGAAGTCTGCTATAGCAATTGGATCAGCCCAAACCTGCTCGCCTCCCGTTTCTGGCCGCGCTTTGGTTTCAGGGATGTGGCTTATCGGGTCGCAAAAAAGGTGAGTCCCATGATCGCATGGGCAAGAAATGAATAACGCCCCTCCCCTGCCTTCCGAAGGCAAGGTCGGGTGGGGCTTTAGAGGTAAAAATGAAAACTGAATATCTACCCTTTAGTAATGAAATGATTCCCAATGCGGGAGAACTTTTGGCAAAACGACACACGTGCAATCGCAAGAACCTGCCTTTGTTACCTGCCCGGTTTGAAGACCCGCGGGTGGCTGCGAAAGCCATGGAGTCGCTGTGGCAGAGCAAATTCAGCAACGGGTATGCTGCATTTAGGAATGGAAAAATGGTGGCATACTTGATCGGAGATTTCGAAAACCAGCCGTGGGCGCGCAGCGGATATGTCCATTTACATGGGTATGCATTGGCTGAGGAAGAGAGTATAGCAACCCTCCAGGATCTATACGCCGTGCTGGGCGAGGATTGGGTCAGGAGAGGTATTTTTAGCCATAACCTGTACATCTCTGCAGCAGATACAAAGATCATTGATGGGTTATTCGCCATTGGGTTTGGCCAGGAACGTGTGGACGCGTTGCTCGACCTGAGGAGACTCGAAATTCCAAAGATGGATGAGCCCGAAGGAATGACCATCCGCCGGGCTCGAAAAGGTGATGAGGAACACCTGGGAAGCGTGGCGTACGCCATGATCGATGCACTGTCCAGCGCCCCCTACTGGCTTCCCATCACCCCAGAGGATCGCCTCGGCTGGAAGGAACGCTGGGGAAAACGTGCGGATGCTGAGGAATGGATGGTCTGGATGGCTCTGGAGAATGACCAGACGGCCGGCACAGTGGCATTCATACTCGATGTCGGGCAGGAAGAAGAGGATCAAATGCTTATTTCGAAGCATACTCTTCACCTCGGTACGGCTGCGACAAGGCCGGAAATGCGCGGGCGCGGCATTGCCAACCTCCTCACCTGGCACGGGCTGGAAGAAGCGCAGCGGCTCGGGTTTGAAAACTGCCTGGTCAACTGGGTCAGCTCCAACCTCCTGGCCGCACGATACTGGCCGCGTTTTGGCTTCCAGCATGCAGCCTATCGTCTCTCGAAGCAAGTCAACCCGATGATCGCATGGGCAAAGAGTGAATAAGAAATTAGAGGAACACTCGTCCTGGGCAGAGCGAAGCGCAGACTAAGGACATATGCGCTTCGACTGCGATGCAAAGACCGCATCTCCGCTCAGCGCGAAGTAATTTGAGGTAAACATCATGAACACAAAAAATTTACTAACAACCTATGACAAGGACCTGCGCATGCGGATGATGTATCCGGAAGTGCGCAGGGAGATCACCGGCGATGCGGTGCGGTTTATCCGTAAAGCGCCGGGGATGAATTTTGTTGCATTCACGTTTGCGAATGAGCGGAATCTTGATCACGTCATTGACAGGGAACTGGAATATTTTGCCCCCATGGAACAACCCTTCACATGGAAAGTCTATGACCACGATCTATTGCCGAGCCTGAAGGAGAAACTCACATTACGCAATTTCGTCGAAGATGACTACGGCGATGTGATGGTGCTTGATGTCAACGATACCCCTGCACATTTGTTACAACCTGTTAAAGCGGACATCCGACGGGTCACCGATCTGGAAGGACTCAAGGATATTATTCACGTTCTGGATACGGTCTGGGGCGGGCACAATACCTGGGTCAATGACCGGCTTGGGATGCATCTCAAGATCCCCGGTTATTTGAGCGTGTATGTTGCTTATGTGGACGCTGGAAAAGTGCGTCAACCTGCATCCATTGCGTGGACATATTTCCCCCAGGGTCATTTCGCAACCCTTTTTGCTGGGTCAACGATCGCTGAATATCGCAATCGGGGACTGTATACCAGTCTGCTTTCAGTCCGACTACAGGAGATCCGTGAGCGCGGCTATCCCTTCGTTGTTGTGGAAGCGGGAGCCATGAGCCGGCCGATTGTGGAAAAGCATGGCTTTCAACATCTGACCACCGCCTATGACTATGAGTGGAAAAGAAATTGACGTCTACCTAGCCTCCCCCATTTCAAAGAAAATGGGGGAGGTGTCCAGCCAAAGGCAGGGACAGAAGGATGCATCTCTTTTTGTTAATTCCTGACCCTAATGCGAATCTTTTTATACGGTCTGAAATACTCGGTTGTATAGTTGCCTATCAACCAAACCAACCCGGCAAACACAGCGGTGGCGATCCATTTTACGATTGTGAGCATAACGAACTCCTTATAATTGCCATAAAAAAATAATCGGAACGATATATACAAGACGTAAATTTTGGAAAAAGGTGCTCAATAAAACCTTACAAAAGGGTTATGGATAATTGACCTCTTGTGAAAGTCTTTTCGCCACAGAGAACACAGAGAAAATGAGTTTTTCTCAAAGGTCTCAGCGGGCTCTGTGGCTAGGCAAAGGATTACTTATGCAAGAGGTCCAATAAAAAAGAACACTCTCATCCATGGTTTGATGAGAGTGTTCCATATTCCACCTGGCAACCAATTCATCTTTTGTGAATCAAAAATATCGAAACATGGTTAATCAGATTATATAACCGCGAGCAAATAATGCTCAGAAAAAGTTTAGTCGCGGCTGCAATTATCTTCCTTGCTTCTTTCGTTTTGATCTCGGTTGGATCAAAACGGGACCACCGGGCGTTCCAGGTGGGGCAAGCGGAGGCAGGCTTGGGTCAGGTGGCGGATTTACGCGGGATGAAGCAATCAACATGCCCAGCGCCAGCAAGGTAATCAGGCTAGATTCCAATACGATCCATATGGCAAGGTCGTGAACGAGCACATGGGTCAGCTGACGTCCTACTTCGCGCAGATTCAACTCAATGGCAGGCGGAATCTCAGGGGGGGCATATTTTACCCAGGCCCAATCGAAGAGGCCCAAGCCGGCAATGCCTATGCTCAGTGTGATGAGTCCGGCAATGAAGATCGGTATGCCCCACCAACGCAGCCAGCCTTGGAGCGAACGTACACCGAACAATGCCACCAGCAAAAGCAGACAGAGCGGAAGGAGCGGACTGAGGCGTATGCCAACGTTAATCTTTTGCCGCACGGCTTGCGGGTTTTTATCAAGTACCAGCCAGCCGCTCAGCGGATTGGACTCAGGAAGCGGTTTGATCAGGATGGCATCCTCGGGGATTTCGGAGGCGGCTTTGTTCAATCGTCCCTGCAATTCGGAAGATAGATTGCGGAGGGTAGCTCCTGTCGCAGTGCAATAGATGAGAGGTTCTTCTTCACCGCCGAATTGACCCGCATTGATCTGTATCTGCTGTTCTTCCGTGCAGGGTGGTTGGGATTTCAGCAGAAGTCCGATCAGCTCTTCACCTGCCTGCCCGGTGAGACGCGCTTTTAGAGGGGTCAGAGGCATGCGAACAGTATCAACCTCCCCCTTGAAATAGACGCGCATATCGTCCAACGCAGCTTCGATCATCATTTGAACATCATTTGACGGGAGCAGGTAGACAATAAGCGCTTCCCATTGAGTGGATGTGAGATTTTTGAGGAGTGCCTTCTGTACACTGCTGGGCTTGGGGATGGCTGAATTGGCGGTCGTGTCAGAGCCAGACTCTTCAACGCACATCTCGATCACTTTGGTTTCAGCCACTGTGGCTGGACGCTCGTTGTTATGGATCGCTGAGTAAATCTCATCACCAAGCACCTGATGGGCGCAAATCTGTACTTCCATTGAGACGCCACCCAGTAGATTCTCGTTCGAAGAACTCCTCTTGGATTCGGGCAGCGAGGTGATGCCAAGCTGATCAAGACAGGCTTGAACAATCTTCGTCTCTTCGTCAGTCAGTTTCTGTCCCCCACCGTTAATATTCTCCAACGCGCTCGTACCCAGACCTTGCGTCAGGCAGGTTTGTAGTTCAGAGGAAACCGCCTCGATGACGCAAGATAGGAGCTGGTCAGCACATGGGTCGGCAAGCCAACTCTTGATCGTTGGAAGTTGTTCCAAGACCAGCGCGGGCAATTGTTCATAAACCCTGTTTTCCGAGAAGGCGCGTTTGTATATCGCTGCGTTCAACAGGGTATGGTCAACGCTAGTGAGCAATAAAACGAGAATGGTTGCGATGACCGTCAGGGCGGCGAGGAGAACGGTAATGACCCTGGCGATGAATGTGAAGATCACGGCGAATATTTTGCGCATTGTTTCTTTTTGTCAGTCTATCATAAAACAGACCGGAATAAATTGTGTAAAGCTGGGAGGATTTGCGACCCCTCGCGTCACTCCGTGCCGACAACTGCCTCCGTAACTACGCCTGTTCCTCCCCTCCCCCTTTCTACGATCCTACGATCCCTCGCCAATCCTCTCGAGACCAATGGTTGGCATGAAGATGCCAGGTCCATCAACACTGGTCGCGGACTTCCTTCCAGGAATTTACCTGTTTCCTTAATAGGGAATTCGATAGGCACTTTGTAGCGATTCCCATCTTGCACAGTCATGACTTTTCCTGTATCCTTGAACAATATACTCGATCAACCGACTCATCTGGGGACCCTGTACGATGGAAATTGTAAATATCTTTGGCATAAAGCAATATAGTACTTTGGGTCGCGCATTCACCCGCAACCTATTTACAGGACAGAGAGAATTGATAACCCGAGATGAATTTTAAGAAATCTGATGATGCCGCGCTGATCAGGTTCATCGCCGATGAAGATACCGGGGCACTTGAAGAATTGTATGCCCGCTACACTCGTCTGTTGTTCAGCGTGGCGCTGACGATCGTGAACGACCATTCTGTTGCTGAGGAGGTGACGTTGGATGTTTTTGTACACGTGTGGCGAGGGGCCGCAACGTATCGCCCTGAGCGGGCAAAGGTGAGTACCTGGCTGGTAGCCATCGCCCGACATCATGCGATCGATATTCTGCGCCGTCAAAGAGCGCGCCTCGATGCGAAGAGCTTGAATCTGGACGATATATCCCTGGTGGGTGACTCCAACACGGTTGATCCTGAAGAAAGCGCAGAGCTGAC